>JADEYI010000056.1_pt1 | contig 210867 bp, 288 predicted proteins | sample 8542331 | NCBI WGS metagenome assembly JADEYI01 (sample SAMN16510988, study PRJNA670497) | mine drainage metagenome | isolation source: biofilm near Copperflume 1 | place: Germany: Marsberg coppermine Kilianstollen | collected 2018-02
TAAACCCTAAACCCTAAACCCTAAACCCTAAACCCTAAACCCTGAACCCTGAACCTTAAACCCTAAAACCCTGAACCCTAAACCCTAAACCCTAAAAAAAATATAGACTGAGAAGAGGGTCTTCGAGGTGTTCCAGCTGGCTGACCATCACGCCGCTGGGGGATTTGAACAAGTTGGTGAGAGGCAAGGTCATCGAGGTTTCACTGGCATAGGTGCATTGTTCTCAATCTTACAATTCTACTTAAATTTCACAAGCACCAAGCAGCATTGACAATTAAGTGTTGCCAGTTACATATGCAGGTTCTGGAGTCACTGAGTGGGGGCACTCCAAGAGATGCTACTGAGGTCAGCTCCAGTGCCTCTGACGAGATAGACACCGACCATGAAGTTGTTGACAAGATTTGATACCTTAAAACCGGGAAGAAAAGAAAATTAATCTGTCACGGGCCTAAATGAGGTTTGAGACAAGCTGATGCATATTGCTGAAAGGGTAGAAACCCCTGGACTCCAGGTGCTCACTCTGCACCTTCCTAATAGCAGTACTCAGAGACTTCATTTCACGCTGCACTGTTGGGTTGCAGGCAAGACTTCGCGACGACAGCTTGTGGAAGACATATCCTGGCAGCCCTGAGTGAAGGCAAAGTGGAAGAAGTTGTCCAAGAAGCATAACATCGATACAACGGTGTTGGACAAAAAGCTGAAAAACATGATGCACAACATTGGGCCCGTTTTCTTGGGAAAATAGATGCACGGTCGAAGGTGGAAGCAATCCAGAAGAGCTAACTGGAACTCATTGTCCAACCGATAAATATTGTTGCATGTATGTACATGTGTGCACAAGAAGGCAGGAAGAGGCTCAGCCTGCCATGAGGAGGTACGGATTCAGAAATCAAATTTGCCACTATCATGCCTCTTAATGTAAAGCCAATCTTGCATGTTTGTACATTGATCGTGACCTGAGTCCTTGCTTGATCAGGTGCATAGGACAGCAGCTTCAGGTCTATTCACCTAGCATAACCTGTCGGAGAGAACGTCGACCCCAACCTCCACGGTGACCAGCAAGAGACGCAAGACAGCACGTGAGTTCCTGCTCCTCCCGGGCAAAGGGCTCGAGCTCACCACATTGTCATCAAGTATGCTCACAAATCTGGCAATCGCTGACTCGTTGAATAGCTTGTTGATCAGAAGCCTTTCTGGGCCTGTGTCGTCTCTGATTGAATCATTATCCATGTGCAGACAAGCAAGTAGCAGAGCAGGATGCCAACGGCCGGGGATTTTGGAAACTCTTGAATCCATTGGAAGAGCACCAGGAAAAGACAGGCAGGCAGCCATCATGATGGCTTTGTAGGAGTGCTCGGGGAGGGGACAATCGTGTACCTCATAGCTAATCAGAGAGGCCAAAATCTCTCGGCCAGAATCTCTCGGGGCGCCTATGGCTGTGGCGGTGGCCAAGCTTTCTCAAGAGGTATATCCAGCGGTTCTTCTAATTCTAGAGTGTTCTTTTTATTCCGAGGAGCAGTTAGCTTCGATAGCAAGTTGGCCATGGATCTTACATGTGACTTTGGAATCTGCCAAATTCAGTGATAAGGATGGGATCGTGAGCGTGGAGCTGGTGAAGGGCTTCACTGGCGTGCTGTCGACCAAGTGGCAAGACGAAAACTTTTCGTTCCCCGGCAACGACTTCACGGCTGATGCGCTCGGTCTAGACAGATCTGTTGAAGTGGCACACAGTCAAGCCTAGTCTATCGTGGCAAAGCCCAAGACTACCCAGAAGAAGGGCCACTTGCCACTTAGTGGCTGTTTTGTGAATAACGCTGCATGGCCCCACACTCCTGCGAGTGAAGAGATGGAGTAACCCTAATAGCGCTGGGTGGCAATCTTTGCTAGCCTCGCTCGTGTTGTGAAATGGCTTGAATGCATATATGACTTTTGAGCTGTGGGACTATCATTGTGTGCAGCAATGTGCTTGATTGCAATGCCCAAATGGGCGACCGTGTAATTGACAAATAATTGCCTGCACTCTAGCTACACCACAGAACGAACCACAATAACCTTGACCCTACTCTACTTTGACTAAAAGCCAACTAATCACCGTAGGGGCAGTGCTTTAGTCTCCAAGGCGACAAGACCCTGACACCACCCTGGCGCAACCAAGGTACGCCCACCTTAGTTGGCCCTTGTCTTTGGGACTAAGCCTGGATGGCTGGACCTTAGTGTGTACCAGGGACTAAGCTACCTTGACCGAACCTTGTTGCTTTAGTGGGGACATTGGCACTAAAGCCGGCAACAAGGTAGAACTAAGCAAGAATCCTCCTAGTGAAACAGTGTTCCTTTAAAGTTTTAAAAATTTTCTACCTTAGTCAAATTCTAGAATGTGACGAAATGACATCCAGGCCGGCCGCGCGCCTGCGGTGGGGGCATGCATGCAGGCGCCGGCGTCGGCACTAGTGAGGAGGAGTCCTCGTGATAAATATACTCAACCCAAGGCAAGCAGCTTGTAAGCGGATTCTCGGCAAAGCTAAGCGGAAGACTGCATTCTCAAGCGGAAAGACTGCATTTCTAAGCGACGGAACATCACCCACGCACCAAGACCGGCGCCCGCCGGCACTTGCATCGCAGCCGGCCATCCCGGGCTGGATTGCACCCGCGCGCCGCTGATACAGGTGCCAAGCGGCACCGCCGTTAAGCAAATTCGGCTAACCCAGTCAGCGCTCCCTAACATCTGGTTTCGGAGAGCGGCTAGATCAGCCAAGCGGGCAGCGCAGACTGCAGCCGATTGAGCTAAGCGGGCAAGCCTATATTTTCACATCACGGGGCAAGGCGTGAGCTCACGGGGCAAGGCGTGCGTGCGGGGCAAGGCTTGCGTGTCACAAGCAGAGTCCTTGAGCCTGAGCAGCACTAGGACAAGGTCTCCTTTGCCCACTTGTGGCCATTTCAACTTGGCTAAACCTCATACTCCTGAAATACAGATTGTGACTGATTGTGTAATATGTGACAGATTGATAGTCGGAGCGACAGAATGATAATCTGGAATTAGATCTCTGAGCAATATGACAGTCAAATCAACAGATTGATGATATTTTGAAACAGTGTTCAACATTCCCAAAGGCCCCCCAAAGGGATTGGCAAGCCTGCTTCAAGGTTAGGGGCAAGATATCAGGGTGACCCGGGAAAGGTTCAGAATTGCCAAATCTTTAGAGCCAGCGGCAAGCTGGCATCGAGGCCATGCCCCGAAGCTACGTGGCTGTGACTCAAGGGCACCCTAGACTGGACCACTCGGAGGCGAGATTCAATTGAAGGAGAAAACCTGCGTATCCCTGTTGAAAAATCTTGGGAATCTTAGGGATGCCCTTAAGTTCCAGCTACTATCACGGCTGCATGCGGGTGCTTCGCCTATATTCAGGGCCCGCGCTTGCCCCATGTAGGGGGCTGGCCTGAGAGTTTCAAAGACCCTTGTCAAACGCTGCTCAGAAGCTTTTCACAATGATCATGGTTAAGTCTTCGCATATGAATGCAGCTTATTAATCAGAGACTCCCTTTCATGCGTCGGACTTACTTGCGAGAAATTGCATGTGCACACGTAGCAGTAAAGTTGTATCACTTCTTTATTGCATGCAACAGCTGTGATTACAAGACATCTTAGAATTACAAGTTGAACTAGTAAGCAAAAACATCTAGTAAAGCTAGGTTGGTGGTTTTTGTAGGGTTTTATTATTATTTATATTACAATTAAAATCGCATAAAGGTTGTTTGTTTACATAATACAAATTTGCCTGCAGGTCAGCTGAGGCATGCGTATATACATATATGTCTCAGAGCACTGCTGTCCATTGCAGAAACTTTGCAACAAAAACCTCCACTTGAGTGGCTGCCATGGCTATCGGCACTGACGTTTCTTAAAATGGGGCCTTTGAGGCAAGAGAACTCTCCTCAGTTCTTGTGAAACTACGCTGACATCCTCTCTGCACTCCACTTCTTTGGAATCACTCACACTCACGTTGCTCCTAAAACAGTTTGCAAAATCAGCACGTCTTCCCAATTGTACATGCCGCCGATGTGCCTACTTGCTGCGGCGCATCTGGCCATCCGAGTAGGCTGTGAACGTGTACATGGGCTCAGCGTCTTGAACCCGAATGAATGACGCCGGCTTTGACCGCGCCGTCAGCCCGCCTCCACTCAGGGTCACATTGCTGGCATCCTCAGCCCCAGTCGCGTTCACCTGGCAGCAGCTTTCTGCATCAGCGCTTGTGAAGTGCACCCAATCTTGTAAATGCATCCTCTAGAAGCAGCAATTAAGCAACAAGACAACTGGGTCTCATTTAAAATCTGACCCAAGAAGAAGGGGAGAGCGTTGTGGCCACCGCAGCATGGTGCGCACCTGCGGAGCCCATCCGATGCGGCGATTGGGGTGGCAGCGGCTGCAGCGCTCCAGCAACGCATCGTAGAGACGCGCAGCGCGCTTGCTGCGCCGCCGCAATAGGTTGAGGGCCGCGCAGCCGCCCAGAAGCACAGCCAAGCAGACGCCCGCAATGGCGGGCCACGCTGCCGCCAGCGCTGAGCGGCCGCCGCCCGGCCGATATTCCATCCTCTGTGGTGGCACCCCATCCGGCTCCGCTGTGACATCCAACGCCTGCACACAGCATGTAAGCAGTCAGGCCACATCAAAACGAAAGTCTGCCCTTTTGAGTCAGTAGGGCTACACCAGGCATCTTGAACACAACGAGCCAACCTGCAGGGAGAATCCTCCATTACAGCTCATGGATATGCTTGGTTCTCCCCCTCGCTTGTGTCTGCCAGGGGTGTTACATCAAACAAACTGATGAAAGGCAGCTTAAGCAGAGCAGAGGAGGCACCTTGGTGGTGCGGCCAAAGAACCTGTCAGGGTTATCTGCCAGCATCGCGATGGGATCATCTGCGCTGAGATTGGTGACCTCCAGCGCAGTCTTGATGTCGTCTGCAGAGGCGTTGGGCGGCACATCCACGCCAAGCGTTGCTGTGACGTTCACGTACAGCACCCGTCGTGACACCTGCCCAGCACAAAGGGAATAAGAGGTCATGCCAAATGATAGCAAGCCTCAGTGTACTGTGACTTCAGCCTTCTCTTCCATAGTTTCACTGAAGGACGCAATAAAATGTGATGGTGGCTGTCCAGCATGGCAGTGTCGATCGGCTGTAAGAGGCATTCCACTGGCAGGCAAAGTAATGCAAAATGACGCAAGGGGAGACGCAGACCTGAGAGATGCCTGTGACATTGACGTCGCCGACTGAAATATTGAAGGCTGACGCAGTGTCTGACCTGATGAGGTGCTCCAGGATTGCCACACTAGATGCATTCACGCCCACCTGCGCTCCGAGCGGGGTATTTCAGGATTATAGTGACATTAGCTCACTCAACTACCAGATATCTGGGAACCAGAGAACGAAAGCAGCTCCATATAGTCTGGTCCAGCTGCATGGGCTCATACAAGCAGCCACATGCCCAAGAGTGACAATCCCCACAATCTCAGACATGCTAGGAACATGGTATATCAGAGTTGTATTAGAGCGTGATACCTTGTGCGCAATATCATCGAGAGATGTGCCATTGAGGTAGACACCAAAGGAGACGATGACTGCGTAGCGCGCGGCCAAGCTGGTGCCTGGCAGCACCGCCACAGGGCAATCGTAAGACCCGTCCTCCAAGTTAGTTGTGTTGGTCGGGCACATCATGCACAGCTTGGATCCCTGCGGGCATGACACACACAGGCAAGCTGAACATCTTGAACTCATTCAATGGCATATCATGTGTGCAAAAGATGTGCAAGTTCCTCTCATTTGTTGGTCATGGTGCAACAGAACAAGATAGCCTGACAGCAACAAAGCTTCCTTGCTACTATACAGCAGAACCTTCAACAGTACAGTAAGATAAACATAGCTGCAGAGATTGCTTACATGTGCAGTGAGCAAGTATGCACAAAGAATGAGACAGCCAGAGCAAGCACCTGGCGTGGCGCGTAGGTACCGATGATGCAGTGGTTGCAGTGCGTTGAGCCCCATGAGTAGGCGTAGGTGCCATTGGCGCACGGCGCACACTCAGGGCTCCGCCGCGACGCTGCAAAGCTGCCTGGACTACAGAGACGGCAGTGCTGCGCATTGATTGTGGTGCTGGCCCACCCCGCGGGGCATGTGCCACACCATGGCTGCCGCGATGGAGGCACTGGCCACCCTGTCACGTCATACGCAACCCTTAAAACAGAGGGTTCCGAGAACTTCTCACGAAGACCTCATGTTGATGTTGTGGATCCAATTGACAGGTTCCGCATGCGATGTTTGCTGGTCACTACGAATCCCAAGCCACTTACCAGGATCATTATGAGCTCTGCAATGTGTTGCACATAAACAAGAAGTCTCCAGCCACTCCAACTCTTACTGCAGCCAATTCGCACGACACCTGCAATTGGTCTTTCCCAACAATCAGTCAGATGAGCGGCTGCGCACCTGGCTGCAAGGGTGCCTCCTGCGCGGCGAGCGTGGTCGCCAGGTCAGCAGCCTTGCTGTCCTTCTCATCAACCACCCCACCCATCCCTGCCCCGCTGCGCACGAAATGCAGCGCGCCGCTGGAGGGCCCATTCGCCAGGCTCCCCACACTCCCGCCAATGCTGCCGCCCACAATACCCCCGCTGCCTTCCGCTGAAGATGCCGGCGACGTGGCATTGGCCGGCGGCTGGTCACGCACAATGTGTAGGAAGTAGCGCAGCGAAGTTACGCCATCCTCAGCAATAACCACTATGGGCACCTCCACTGGCACACCCGGGCTGAGGCCCAGCACCAGCGCTTTTGGCAGGAAGTCCGCCTGAGCCCTGCATGAACGTGAAGAAGGCCCCTCTCAAATATATTACTCACTGAGACGATCAAGTGGTTCGCTCTTGCATCAGTCTCCTGGTAGCTCTTCTGCAGAATTGAGAAGAAAAATACATTTCAAAAGAGCAGCATTGGCCCATTGAGCTTTTTTAGGGGGGCAAGCGATGTTCACCTGGTGCGAGTCTCTGCAGTGGTGTCCTCCACCTGGTCTGCGCTCACATCCCCTCCCTGGCTGAGCACCTGCACACCAGGAACAGTGGTCAACAAGGCAGACTTCGCCGCAGCCGACATGCCAAGCGCAAATAATACAGTAGCCCTCATGATGCGGTTTCAATTCAGCAATAGCATGAAGTGCAAGTCACGGTAGAGCTGCGGGACAGGAGAGTCATGCATGGCACCTGTCCATTGACCTCCACACGCAGCCCTGGAACGCCCGGCCACCTAAGCCCTGGTTGCAGGCTCACCCAGTCCGTCCTATGGCTCACATTGAGCCACATCGGCAAGTTTGGCCTGCAACCCCCAGCCGCTCCACTGGAGTTCCTTGTAGCCCCAGGACAGCCCTCTCCACAGACGCACAGCAACTCCTGCTCACAAACACAAGAGATTAAAGCCAGACAACACAAATAAAAAGACAGCAGCATCGAGATACTTTCACGACGGTAACGTCCAAAGGGGTGCCTCTCTAGGGTGATTAGGCATAAGCCTGCACTGCACTATCAAAGAGCCTTGCAGACAAGATCACCAGTGTTAAGATGAAAACATGCATAGCATACCTTGGTGGACGTGGTGGCGTTGAGCTGTGTCATCTCAGCATGCTCCGGGTCAGCCAGCTGCACCACTGACAGAGAGTACACGACCGAGCCGTTTGCCGGACCCACAGCCGCCTTGGCAGGGCCGCTTGCACCTAGAAGGCTGGGGCTCGGTCGCCAGGGCGCAGCCGCAGCAGGCGACTCGGAATGGCCAGAGCTGGTCGCATTCACCGGCCTGCCTTGCAGCTGCACCAGCGCCATTTTGCTGCTGTTCACATGCGACGCCTGCATTGCAGCAAACCCCAGGTGAGACAAAGATTCACATGAGTAGATTCAATCCATCAGAGAACTTCCTGATTTGTTATATTACATCTGGCAGGTGTAAGACATACTTACCATTGGAGCCATGGGCGTAGCAGTAACCATGAGGGTGAACTGGTTCTGGCCTGGCTCCAGAGCCAGCGGCCAGGAGCGGCTGCGACACACATCCCCCGCGGCAGCAACCGCGCCGGCCTTGGCGGGCATCGCCGCAACACCCGCCTGCCCGAGCGCAACCGCCTTGCCGCCAGGGGAGACCAACGGGGCAGCTGCAGGAGCCTGCACACTGATTTGACATCAATTTTGTACATGACTGCATCTTGATGTGATCATTAGACTGCCGATATTCCAGTATGCGAACGGTATCCAAGATGAAGAACCATCCAAGTGGTAAAACAGGAATGTAGATGTAGTACCTGGAAGGGCAGCCCAGCTGGCATGACCGGTGCATCAGCAGCGGCGACGGCGCCTGGTGCACTCCCATCCCCCAGCAGCGCACGGCGGTTGTGCAAATCGTCAGTGCCCTCCTTGGCAACCCGCCTCTCCTCAATGTGTGCGGCATCAGGCCCATAAACTTCCACAAGTGCATCCTCTGCAGATCAGACAGATCGGCTCAGGCTTCTGCACAGGAGCGTCTGTGGTGCAGTGGTGCAGGCCGCTCTTGTGGACTGCACTTGCCATGCCCAGCAGGTGTTCATCTTGGTACTTAAAATGAAGGGACCCTCAGCAGGGCGCACCCTGGATGGGGAGCAGGCAGAGGGAGCCGTAGCCAAAGGAGGGCGGCACGGCAACTCCGTACTCTGCTACGTTGGGGCGGAACGTGGACGACAGGTCAAAGACACTGCCGTTTGCGCTGCGCACCACAATGGCCTGCAGCCGCGCGTCTTGCCCCACCCCATACTCTGGCTGCCTCTGCTCCAGCTCCTGCTCCGTGCTGTTCTGCCTGCATGCACTCAGCAAAGGCCTCAGATGAAAGAAGAACCTCCTAAAAAGTGCTGCTCAGGCACCTTGACATTGAAGACTTCAGCGATGGCAAGTCTCGATAATGACCGCAGCATGGAAGGCTCCTCAGAGTAGATACTGCTAAATCAAAGCAGTAAAGATCCATATGAATATTTCCAGAAGAGATATGGCATTGGACATAGGATGTAGAAGAGAGTGTACCTGTAGGAGCCGGGCGGGCACTGGCCAGGCTGCACCCCAAAAAGGTGCACAGCAATAGCTCCCCCGGCAGGACCCTCCACCTCAGCCTGCCAGGCTGCCTCCACTTTGACGCTCAGCCGGTACTCTGCCTCTGGTGGCACACTGCTCCAGTTGACTGGGAGGGTCAGATTCAGTGATCTGCCCACGTCCTGGTCCCAGGACAGCACGCCCTCCAGAGCCTCCTCTGGGATGTACTCTGCTGGGTCCTCCCCGGTGGTGGATTCCACCGTGTAAAACACGGCCGCAGGGGCTCGTAGCAGCGGGTTTCGTATACTGATTGGCACGATGACTGCGTCGCCAGGATAGGCCACCTAGCCACGATTCAAAAGAAACGGTTATTTTGTGCCCTTACTGCAGCATGCAAAGGTAGCTAGCCACTCTAATACAGTATCTCACTATGGAAATATACATGTTTGGAGACTAGAACTGGTTGCAATCAGGGAGCATACCTGGTTTGGATTGAGAGTGAAACCAGTGGTGAGGTTAGCGGCAGGGATGTCTGAGATGACTGTGCTGCTCTGCTCCAGGCTGAGGTCAGCATTGGTGACATTGCCAACCCTGAGAAGCAGGGCCTGGGGCGGCTGTGAGGCATCGAGCAGCCCCAAATGCAGCGTCACATTGCGCCTGCCGCTCTCACCAGGCATCCATGACACAATGTCTGTGCTCAGCAGCGTTGCAGCTGCCGGCGCTGACAGCGCTTTCACCAGCGTCCTACCATCTGCGCGGATAACACATTTTGAGACGAAAGAAAAGAGGGGCAAGGGTCCATTTTGACCATGCCATCTGCAATGCATGACTTGATGTAGTGTAAGATGCAGTCTGTGACGCAAGCACATGCATGCTGCATACCTGACGAGAGCAAGCGCTGGGCTACAGTTAGCTGGGCTGTCACAAACAGCGCATTGGGGCCATCCAAATTCACCGAGACCTCCAAGGCTCCAGCTCCGCTTCTGTAAATGTATGGTGCTCCCATGGCCACTACAGGCCCCTCCACATTAATCACCTGTGTAGTGCGACAAAATCATATACGTGACTTGGGCCAATGCATTTTCTGCAGCCTTCCATCTACGTTAATCTCCCTTATGCAGAACATCGCTCTGAAGCCCCCTGCACAAGATGCAGGAACACATCCTAGAAGTTCAACCAGCACGCACCATGTCGCTGGTGTTCAGCCCAGCAAACTGCCCATTAAGGGAGACGTGCAGCAGGTGGCTCCCAGCTGTCAGGGGCCCAGTGCTGGAGGGAGTTGTGGCCATGATGGCTCGCCGATCCTCTGTCAGATTTGCTTGCAACAGCAGGTCTCCCCCATCCTCGCTGGCGCCCTGAATCCTCAGCGCTGGCCTCAGCATCTCCTCCTGTGCATGGTGAAAGGCATCTGTTGCACGAGTTTCTCCGTGCTGAAACCTGACCCGGAAATTTATGCGAGTTGAACACATGTCAACAAGTTTGTTGCTCTCTAAACAGGGGGAACCTCTGTTTCATGGGCCTGGATCACACCTTGCCACCCATCAGCACATCCAGGCTGTCCTCTAGGTAAAGTGTCAGCGGAAAGCTGCCATAGCGGGGCCCAGTCTCTGGGTGCACACGCCTGACCAGAGGATTCAGATAATACCCATAGCTGAAGCCAAACAAGCAGCTGTTTATCGCCACCTTGAAATCCACTATGGTCCCTGCATGGCACGCCAAGCATGTTTCATACTCAAAAGGTGCAGTTGTTGAGAGAGCAGTGGGGTGCAGTAAGACGTAAAAGATTTATGTTCCCAGGTTGGTAATCTTCAAATTTGTTTTGGGATAAAGTTTGCTTAATAGGATCAAGGATCTGTACCATTTGTTCCGTTGAGGCTGATGATGGGCCATGGGGGCACAACGCAAGTTGCCAGTGATCCATTCTGCACCTTTGCGTTCACTGTCTGCGCGAAGGTGCCATTGCTGAGCATGCACGACATAGGCGGGCTGAACCCCTCCCCCTGCAAAACATCACCCGCTCTTCAGTTTCAATGTGCAAATTCTCTGCCACTGTCCCTTGAAGCAAGTGCTTTTCAAGGTCCACGATTGGTCTCAGGATGACGCTTGCCAATGAGCAGGGCAGCTATTTGAGAATGACACATGTAAGCCCTTTGGGTCAGGTACTCACCTCAAGAGTCACCTCTGTACCCCCAGTCAACGGCCCAACCTCCGGCTCCACTGAGAAGACTGCCACCCTCCAAAGCTTTGTGGGCGCAACCGTGAGCACCACAATGTCTGCAGCCAAGAGAGAAAACATTGGTGCTGCTGAAATTGTCAATGCGCTTAGAATGGCAGTCATGATGATCTGCAAGACAGGACAGGACTGCAGCGACATCACATGTCACTGCATATGGCAGCTCGATATTCCGCAGGAACCTTTGTTGGGAAAGCGTGCGTGCCTTCAAATGCTGCGCCATCCAACTCTGACAGCAGAACTGGAGACACATCCCCAAGGCTGCTGGGCAGCGCACAAGAGACATTGTACTGCACCACCCGCCCTGTCTGCCCCTTCAAGCTCGTGATCCCCTGCGAGGGATCGCACCTTGAAATTTAGGATTATGCCGTCACTATCATTGCTTGACCAAACAGCAAAGTCGCAGGACCCCATACTGCAAACGCAAACCCAAACGCAAGCTCTCCAGTCATAAAGATATGCAGAGTCTCACCACAGCTTGTTGCCTGGCAGGCGTCCCTTCTGCCCTGTAAACTTCTTCCAGAAGGCTCGTGAACGCCTGTGATTTGTTTGCAGGCAGCAGCTTGTCCTTCATCTGTAAATCCACACATCACTCAGGAAATGTGCCAAACTCGCAGCTAATGTCAGTGTTTGACATGCGGCCATAGCCGGCTTGTGAACAAAGCAAGCCTGAAAGTGGGTAGCAAATTGGTCCACCTGATCTGTGGCGTCCAAAAGATCCTGCAGGGTGCTCCATGGCAAGAACTTGCACGTCACTGATGCTGAGGAGAAGCCTGCTGGCAGGCCTATGACAGTCAAGTTCACTGTCGCTTGTCCTGAGCTATCTGTGCAGGTGGCCTCCTCCCCAACCACCTTCCCAGAGATATAAACGGATCCCCATCCCTGTCCCGCTGTTCCCTGCCCAGCAAATGGCACACCACCTTGCCCAGTTCCACCTCTGGAAGGCGCTGTATGACCCTGCACCTGCCAGGATGTGGTGTTTAGCATAAATATTGACCGGTGAAATGCACAACGTTCGTGATCGTGCATGCGTCAAATCTTATATGCTTACCGATTGTCCCAATCTCGGAGGAATGCAGCACAACAATGTTAGGATCCAGAGCAGACCAACACTGCACATCCTCCTTCACGTCATCATCCTGTGGGTGGTAACATCATCCTTGCGACATTAGCACCATAGCACCTGATGCTATCATATTCACAGATAGTTTAGAGACTGTGTGAGGGCCCTGCGGCTCAGTATCTTGGAATTTAAGTACAATGGGGTCTTTCGATTTGCACGAGGCGCCTGCAGGGCTACATGCCTTGACTAATCCACTAATATGCGCAACAAGCTTGGCAACCTCTCTCTAATTCCAAGATGAAGTCTTGGCTGACCCGGTCCTTTGTGTCGAACACTCTGCCTTGTCCCCGTGGAATGAAAACTGCTTTCCGTTATGGCCTGCCGCTTTTCATCATGGAACATGCTGGCCTGCACAAAAATAGATGATTCTTGGATTTGCTTCTTTCCAATGTCATGCCTGTCTTGCTGCTCACTGCATGTGCTGGCAGCAGCTCTGGCTTGCAATGCATCACAGCCTGGGATTATTCTCATGTAAGCCTGCGCATGCCCACCGCAGCTGCAGCTGGGCATCATCATGATCGGCCTAGGCTGCTGAGGCCTCAGCAGATTCGGATGGGGCGGCGTACGTGCAAACTTGTGCATAACACTACAGCCATCCGCGTCATGTAGGTCATTATGTCAAGGATACTGGCGGGCGGACCATAACACGGCACCAAATCATCAGGTGTTGACATCAGGGTTATTAATAGCTAGTAGCCGGTCTACGGTACGGTACGATTTGATCAAAGTAAATCGCAGCAGTTGTGTTGAATTGCTCAGGCACTTTACAGAGGAATGGGATGTCAAGCATCCCACTTGAATGGTCCCACCATCACGAGCTGCCGTTGAGCTTGATTCTATGTCAACACTTTCATTTCTATCAACCGTAGCAATACTTTAGCAGAAAACAAGTTGCACGTGCAAGAAAGCACTGGTGCATGTCCGCACACTGACCAGGTCCCCAATCCCTGAAGCACTGCAACACCCAATACAGGCCTACACATGCAACCCAGAAGGCTGCATTGACTGAACAACGCTCTCCTCAAGTTTGCCAGCCAGCCCCACTCAGCAAGGTTTGGGCCAAACTGACTGCAGGATTTGTTCTGAACGTTACTTCTGTTATTGCTGCGCTTTTCAAACATTCCCTCAGTGCCAATTGGCATGTTCCCTTCAAGGAACAAAGGTACAACCGTATTAGTTTTAGATCCCTCAAAAGCTCTGAACCCTGCTATTTGCAACATCAAGCAAATGCTGAAACTGCCACTGCCCAAATTAGTCTTCTCTCCATAAGCCTGCTTTTTCGGGTGCTAGCCAAATCCATGTGCCCCTTCAGAGGCCCTTGAGGCTGGCGGCAATGCCGGCGTCATCTGCCCATGTCTGCAGCGCTGACACCGCAGTCACAAAGCTCCTCTTGGCATCGACAAGGCTGCCACTCTTAGCCGAGTTTTCAAGCGCGCCAATGCCCTGTAATGTCAAAAACAAGTAACTCAAGATCCCCTCCCATGCTGGCATTGCCAATGATGCAGTGCGTTGGTGCTATAACATTATATCCGCGTTCCCCAACAGTCAGATGCGTAAAGATTACAGGGGTGGGTCAACACGATGTGTTCCCCATGCTGGGTCTGCCATGTTGCAAAAACATATACACTTTGCTGAGCACATTGAGAAGAGCACCTCAAACACAGCGTTGGCTGACTTCTTCGCGGCGTCGCTGGTGCTAAGGCCTGATGTGGCCCTTTGGAACTCGCCCACCCATGCGTCACTGCTGGAGAAACCACAGCAGTGCCGTGAGCAACCCATCACTGTGAACACTACTTCACAGGCAACAATGGACAACAGCTTGCAGCAATTGGACGAGCATCAGCATGCATCAAGCGCTCAGCAAGCTCGACCAGCAAGCTCAACCAGCATGTGCCCCACACTGCAGAGCTTAGCAGATAATTCCACCATAGCACGCCTCAGCGCAACATCACGTTATCCCATGCAATAAGGATCATCTAAAACTTGCATCTGAAAGCACACGGGCCACTCACCCGACAGTGGCTGCAACGGCGGGCAGGTCGCCGGCGGCCAGCGCCTCTCCACTCTTGGCCAGCTTGTTTACAGCAATCTGCACCGCGACCACCTCGCCATCTGCAAAGCCACCAGTCTTGGCGTACTCCTTCTCGGCCACCTTCTCTGACGCCAGGCGGCTTTTCCTGTTGGCCTTGGCCTTCTCAATCAGCTCCTCGTCGTCGTCGTCTGGGATGAGGGCGCGGGCTGCACCACACCACACCCTGTGAGCCTCAGCCACAGGCTTGACAGCAGCACCATGCACCACCGGCTGACAGCAGTCAAGAGCAATGCGTTCCATCAAGTCCATGCCTCTGCAGAGGCCCATGCAAGGACAGGGGCCCACCCAAGAAAGAGCAGATGTGAGGTTTATGTGTCCACTAGAGCCAAGCATGAAAACCAACTCACAATCACCCTAAAACGTCAAGCAATCGTATACTTTCGATGGGAATAACAGACAACCGTCAATGCAGGAGGCAGCACCTGATGGAGCAAGCCAGAGTAGTGGGACTGCTGACAACAGGGCCGCGGCAGAGCGCCTGCTGATCTGGCTGCTCTCGATAGTCTTCAAATCGTCAGAAGAAGCTCTGACAGAGGGGCATCTATTGCCTCCGCTCTTCCTGGACACGCCGAAAGCCTGCAGGCATGGTGTTGTGGGCGCCTTGCAGAGACTCGCTGCCGTGCTGCTGGGAACCAGGATCAATGCGCCTGCCATGTCGGTAAGTACACCTCTTCTGAATGCCCGGCAAGTTCGCGGGACAGACTATGATCAACGGAGTCTGATCGGGCAAGGGAAATTCCTCTGGTGCAGACGTCTACACCGAGATGATGTAGGGCAGGCCGAAATTGCACAAGGCTTGAGATTTCCGTCTCGGGCATCGGGAGGAAATGCTGTGATATCGCACAATTCCGTTATATACTACATCCTGTCTGCTTTCAGGGACCAGAAGTGCCGATATCTGCAGTCACCATGGCCGTTTTTCTTCCCGTCACGAGCTTTTTCCTCGGATTGCACACCCTATATTTCGCTATCATCAGCTTCCGGGTGGCAATCTTCCGAGGTAACAACATGCAAAAGGACAAGAACTATGAGACTGCACCGGCGTTCAAGTACAGAAATGCGGTAAGCATCTAGTCTGTGGGCTGTTGCGAGTGCGACCTTGTCCGGTGGTGACGAAGCATGGCTGACTTCTTGCACTACCACTGCTCGAAGCCGTCTCCTGCTGAGCTGCTTCTTTTACATTGATTTTTCCCATGTAAAAAATGCTCTTCTTTGAGATTTTCGCTGTCGATGTGCCACAGGCTCAGACCAATTTTGGGCAGTACTTCCCGATTATACTGCTTCTTCTGGGCTTCCTCGAGGCCAATCAAGTGATGAGCCAGAAATATCTGCTTACTTTGGGGACAGTCATCACTGCCCTGCGCCTCAGCCACACCCTGCAATTGGCCTTCCCACAGCAGCTTCCCGTTGGCTTCCGGATGGCCGGCTTCCTGGGCACTGTGGCTTTCTTCATCGCCTGCAGCATCCTGTGTATGCTGGTAGGCCTTCAGGTGAGTTGCATGGAGTGTTTTCTGTGGCATTGTGCTGTTGTGCAAGGATCTGTGGGCCAGGCTTGAACTGTCCTATAAATCTGCTGTCCTCTGGCTGAGTAAAACATGCATGCTGCAGGAGTTCGGCGTTGTTGACAAAAATCTCCTCGGCAACAACAGGAGCTGGCTAGGGTTTGCGGATGACAAGTACGCAGATGCATCAGACAGTGTCAAGAGTGGCTGGAACACCATCAAAGACAAGGCACAGGACCTGTAAGCGCACGTTTAACAGCCGGCAAGAAACAGGCACTTCTTACTCGATACAGAGTACGGTCGGCATCTGACGCAGAGCATGGGAGGCCGATAGGCAACGGACGATGCTCAATGCTGCAAACAGCAGATAATCTTTGATCATTTTCAAGTACTGCTACTAGCTACTGTGGTACATCCTAGTAAGAGCCTTTGCGGCTGCTAAACTCGGCTGCTATTAAGCAGGTGGGAGGTAATTCAGCAGCGTTGATTCGTTGAATTTCAAATATCTGTTCTGTGCAGTGGATCGTGGAGGTCCTGAAATGTTTTCTATTGTCTTGTGAGTCTTCAACCTGTAGATCATTGCTTCAGGTATTAGAGATAATTCAGTGATGACAACATAATAATTTTTTCTGCTGACATAATTTTCTGGGCTATTCATGGATGCACCCGGCTGCATCCGCAAGAGGCATTGCCTTCACAGCCCATATGCCCTAGTAGGCGACGGGCTAGCGATCCCTGCGCTGCCGCATGCGGCATCCTCAGGAATATAATACAGTCTTGTGACAAGGCTTGTGCTGACAATAATAATGCTCGCCATGGTCTACCTACTGTAGTACCGTAGTCATAATGCCACCAGTGGAGTGTTCGTCCAGCTTACGCAAACCAACAGACCATGAATGTCAGAGAAACTCTCAAAGAATGCAATTTTTTTCGATAATTTTGCCCAATGGATGATAGCCATGACGTATGCCTTCTGAGTCCCTGCAGGAGAGCTCTGTGGATGACCGCTAGCGCTATCACGATTGATCACTGATGGCAGATGCAGCACGCTAGAGCTGAACTTTCAAGTAGCTGTGCCTGTCCTGATCTCAACTTTGAAAGCATGTTAATCGCACCCAAGCTCACTTAACAATTGTTGCAAACATTCACACTGCGAGGCAGCCATAGGGCCCTCCTACCTTCTTTTGCGCTCGCACATGCCTGCCTTGTATGCCTGGCACTCTACCAATGATAATTCACGCTACATATGTCGAGAACGCATGCAATTAGTGCGAAGGCATGTCCTGGACATGATGTCCATATCCCTGCCAGTGCATGTGGCAGATGGCAGACTACAAATGGCAATGGGCTGTTTCGGCAAGGCCCAAACCCCTAGTAACTGGAATAACATTGTTTCGTGATTGCTCTCGCACTTCCTTGCCGTAGATCATATACAATTTTAGGATGGCGGTTGTCCTTCCCGTCACCAGCCTTTTTCTGGGTCTACACACCATCTACTTTGCCGTGATCAGTCTTAAAGTTGGTCTTTTTCGGGCCGCGAACATGCCCAAGGGAAACAGCTATGAGAGTGTCGAATATTTCAAGAATATCAACTCGGTAAGTTGATTTCGCTCTGTTGTATGATAGGGTATCTTTGTCCAAGGTCACATCTGACGAAACTAACCTAAGGTTGTTCAGATCTGCTCTGCAGAAGGCAATCGCCCAGTTTTGCCGTACATTGCTGTATTGTACTAAATGCGCGTGTATTTATGATTGCTGGTTGTCCAACAGGCTCAAAGCAACTTTGGCCAGTACTTTCCTATTGTTATGCTACTGCTGGCTACCTTAGAAGCAAATGAGGTGTTGAGCCAGAAGTACTCGCTAGTACTATCTGCAGTGATCACTGCCATACGAATTGGGCACACCCTGCAGCTGGCAATGCCGCAGAAGCTGCCTATCGTCATGCGCCAAGTGGGCTTCCTCAGCACGGTGCTGTTCTTCATACTGTGTGGTGCCGCCTGCGTCGTCATTGGCCTTCAGGTGAGCCACATTGTTTTTGTCTTTGTGCACACGTTTTGGACAAAGCCTGGGTATTCCGTTGCTGTATCCACAGAGTTCTTGCAGCTGACTGTGAGACTTATGGAATTTGCTGGCACCATTGAGAAGCGCAGCTAAGTAAGTCTTGTCATTATAAAGAACAGACGCCCTCATACCAGTATCAATTCACTATTGATGCATTCATGATGTCATTGATGACAGAGCATTGATGGGCATGGCATCCTCCTGCAGGGCACCGGACTTGTTGAAGGAAATTTGCTAAGCGGCAAAGCGCAGGAACTGTGAATTATGTGAAACCTGCACAGGTTCAGGCTCTTTTGACGTGCTCTCCAGCGCTTAATGTACAGGCTGTTGGATATGGAATACCAGACCAAGAGAATTTACAACCGTAACTGGTGATTTGTCATGGTAGTCATAGCTGCATCGTTTTTGCGTTGCACGCTCTGTGCTGTGCAGCTCTGTGCATGCACTTCGATTATTTTGTACAGGACGTATTGATTCAGTCACTCAAAATGGGCAGCTGCTGAGACCACCTGCTCATTAAATTTCCTTTTGAAAATGCGTCATTGCAATGCGTTTAAGTTTGTGCAAGCTTGTGCAATAGAATATGCAGTAGTTTTACTGTTTCAAATCTGACGGCTCAGCCTGTCTGGGAAATCCTGGTGGGTGGTGTGACAGTCAACCCTGGGCCCTGGAGTGTGTTGCCTTCAGAGCTGTCTTCAATACTCAAACATATTCGCATAGTCGTTTTCGCACAAGGCCCCCTGTAGTATGCATACGTATCAAACGGCGTGCGTGAGCTGTGGCTTCTGAAATCTAAACAAGTGTCAGAGCTTGCCAGGTGCATGCGTCATGGCCCATCTGTGGGAGTCTCTGTTTGTAGATGCAAGATCCTCCATGTAAGTTTTGGGAGAAGCTGGACATTTTGTAGTACTTGCCACATTGGACCTCGCAACAATTGCATTCCCAATTAAAGCCTGCATCCCAGACATATGACACTGGCTGCTATATACACCGCCTTTCATCCATGGGCTGCCAGCAAAAAGAGAAAATAATCATTGCAGAACCCCCGGCCAGGCTTCCAAATCAAGTTTTCAGGGACTCAAGCAAACTCGTCCAGCTTTGCTGTCAGGACACGCCCCTGGAACTCCAAGCCGGTGAGCTTCTGCACAAATTCAACAAAAAATCTCAGTAATAGATCGCAGTGGACTTATCAAGTCTCAGGCATTTGGTGGGGAAGTCACAGGTCAGCACAGTGTTGTGCTTGTTTAAAATCTGTGTTTCAATATAATGCTGCAAGGCACTGAGGAAGCTTTGTCCCAATGCAATCAAGCCCATTAGAAAACTTCATATATTGTATGCCTTATTTGCAGGACACGAGGTCCAATAAATTCTACACACAAAAATTCAGGCCAGGGCATAAGCAGACCTGGATGGCGGTCTGAGCGTCCTCAGGAGTCTTGAACACAATGGTGCCGAAGCCGCGCGACTTCCCATCGGAGCGCTTGGCAATGTCGGCCTTGACAGCGTCGCCGTACTGCTTGGCCAGGTCCTTGAGGTCCTGCCACTCCACTGACCAGGGCAGACCGTGCACCACGATCTGCAACAACCAGAGGCTATCGGTGCTCAGGCATAATTCGCTAACATGGCGCATTTTGTCAGCAAGTGAGATAATCTCCCCACAACATCCCAGCAGCATTGCTCCAGATGTGGCTGTGGCAGCCCCAGCAATTCCGGCAATACCACTTCAGCATCGAGACCCCATAGAGGCATCTGCAACCCCTTGATTGGCTCACACGGCAAGGCACACATGCTGTGGACAATCCCTGGAAAGTCCTGATTGCACACAGTGAGCAGCTGACCTTGGTGCCGTCGGGAGCTGCGCCGCCACCGCCCCGCTCACCGCGCTCGCCGCCCCGGTCGCCGCCACGGCCGCGGCCGCCGCCGCCGCGTTCGCCGCGTGGGCTGCGTCCGCGCACAGCAGTGTCCTCCCTGTCCTCCCTCACGTAGATGGTGTTGCCGTCCAGAGTCTGCATGCATTCCACATCGCCTTCAGCATTCAACGCTCGAACAGCATTGGCGCTGGCCTGAACAAGGGTCTTTCTGCACCCTGATCACGTGCCTGCAAACCTATGTTTGATACTTTCTGGGCTTGTCTGGCCCAGCAAGGGAGACAAGCATCTCCCTCAATCCGACAACACAAGTCAGGGATGGGTTTGTTAGCAATAGGTAGCTTGAGCATTTGCCACTGTTTTTGCTGGGACAGCGCCAGACAGGACAAGCTGCTTGGTAGGGGCTGCATACCGAGTTGGAGAGGAGGGAGATGGCGCGTAGAGCGTCGTTGGAGCTCTGGAACTCCACAATGCCGCAACCCTTGGACTGCCCATCCTCATACTGTGCACACACATATTGATTAGCTTTCAGCCATGAAAATCGAATGCCCTCTGCCCAGTGCTCTCTGCCTAAGCACCACAAAATTTTCTAGAAGGAATGAGGCATGAGGAAACGCCATAATCAGGAAATGTCCCTGCGTACATCCCACGATAGGGGTCGCCTCCTCGATCATAGCCAGTTGCAGAGAGTGGCACATGCATAGCTATATAAAAGCACTCCGGCGTGGGGTTGAGCGGGGATGTGGCTGCGCACCGTAAGGACAGCGGCGTGGACGACGTTGCCGGCCTGGCGGAAATGGTCCTTGAGGATCTGCCAGGTGGTGTCGTGGGACAAATTGTTGACGTAGACGCGCTTGCCCACGGATACCGGCCCATCCGCGTGGCCGCCGCCCCCGCTGGGCCGCCCTCGCTTGGCAACCCCCGTTCCGCTCGGCCCCTCCGACGCCGCCTTCAGGTCAAAATCCTCACGGTCCTCCCTGTGCCATACAGGAAATCGTGAGTGCCAAAGAGGCTTGGTGTGCACCTGGATGTGCAAGACTAGTGCCCCTGGATTGCCATTAGGAAACAATCTGCTACACCGGGAATGGGTATCTAGAGAAACAAGGGGAGGACGTGAAACAAGAAGTTGACATTCTGTAGTTCAGGAATACTTGATCTGTAACAGGGCTGCTGGGCTGTCCCACCTGACATAGATCTCGCGGCCGTCGATCTGCAGCAACAAGACACCAGGCAGAGAGTCAGCATATTGTGGAGGGTGCGATCTAAAGACACTCCATGCAAAATGACTGAATGCAAAATAGAACATGGCTGAAAGGGCAGTGCTATCACAGGTGCTGACCCTCAGCAAGACTTATGGCATAGAAAGTACATGAGATGCGTTATCTGATTTGCGAACAGAAACGCAAGGAGCTTGGAAGAATTGGGAACACAGGGGATGCACACCTCGCTGAGGTGCAGGGTGTTGATGGCTTCCGCAGCTTCCTCTGCCGTCTCAAACTCCACAATGCCGCACCCCTACCAATGTCCCCCACCACAGCCCAACCATTCTTCTCCAACATCCCACACCAGATCCAGCACAAAAGTCCCAGCCATCCAACCATCAACCACACAACCCCTTCCAAACATCAACCACAAGCACACACTCTTTCCAGCCCTGGTGACCTCCGATGGTCTCCAGTGCAGCCCATCCAATCCACGCCACACCCTTCAAAGACACCACCCCCTCCCAGAAAACCCCTCACCTTTGACCTGCCATCCCGGCCTTCCCGCAAGACGTCCACATATGCCACTGCAATACCACAGTGATCATCGTTTCCTTTCACCACTCCCTTACATGATCACAAAACCCACGCTGCAACCCTTTTTCGAGCAAGAATAATGCATTCTTGATTAAGCGAAGCATGCGAGCATGGCTGTTTACCATTGCCCGCCTGCTTGAAGTGATCCTTCAGATCCTGCCAAGATGTCCGCCAAGTCAGATTGCTGACATAGATGCGCCTGGCAACCCGGATCACTCCACCTGCACAGCCATACTGGTAAGAAAACCCCAACGTTTGCAGACAACGATATGCACCGCCGATCAAGAACCATGGCTTGCCAGTATCGTTGCGCTCCCGCTTCTCCCCACGGCCTCTGCCCCTACCAGAACCACCACCACCTCGAGAGGGTCGACCGCCGCTGCTTTCCTTTACAAGCGTATCTAGGGAAGAATTGAGCTTGTCATCGATATCCATCTTGCTGGCCATCTCCAACTACAAGCGTGAGGTGCAAAGCAACCACTCGAGAGCAATCAGCGTCGCCCAAACGCCAAAGCCCGCTTGAAAGAAAGGATCTGGTGCCAGCGCCAACGATGATTCTTGAGATCAATTCCTGCAGCCGTTTTCATCGAACCATGCTTGGTGGGCAGGACACAATGAATTAATCTCTCGGAAAACTGCGGGAAATGATAATGGAAAAAGTGTGCAGAAAGTTGTCTTACGTATGTCCTTATAATGCCATGTGTGTGGGTTCCTGTTGAAATGGTGACACATTGCCCCACTTGAATCTAGTCCAAGGTCACCAAGGATGTGCTTGGGACGTTTTTCGCAAGTCGCTGGTTTCCGTAGGGAGTCATTTGCAGACTGCGATAGTCCATTTCAGTGTGATATTATTCTAGGACATTTTACTGGGCCAGATGTTTGTGTTGCTGGTAAGACTCGCCAAGGTGGATATATATAGAAGCGCACTTCAGTCTGGCGCAAGACTACCAGAACAGCTTCGATATTTATTTCTAGGCGACGCATGCTTATGAGTAATTCTGTGCTGGGGAGTTCCATCACCCAGTATCATCCGTTGAGACCTCAATTTAAGGCAGATCGCATTATTGCCACCTTCTGGCACATTTGCCTCTGTTGAGAGGGGATGGCGGTCCTCAGGAGGTCTTCTTTTGAAGAGGACATTGACCAGGACGAGGATGCACTACTAAAGTCCAAGTGGGGTCTAAACATGTTCCCGGAACTACAGCACTCAGAACAACAAGAGCTCCTCTTGCTGGAAAAGTGGTTGCAGGTTAATGCTAGCCTCCTTCAATGCCTCGCTGCAAAACCACCGCACAATGTGATATTGCGTTACAGCAGGCCCAGTACCTTAGGACCGGTGACACCAGCCTCTAAGTTTCTACCGGTGACACCAGCCCCTAAGTTTCTATCGGCATGTAGAGTCCTTATGGACATTCTGTTGCTGTGAACAGGTCGAGGTACAGCGCTTTAACAAGACCTACACGAAGCGACAGGCATCAGCGCCTGAGGCAGAATTTGTGGCGGTAGCAGTGAGACAGGCTGAAAAATTGTATGGGCACGCCTTCAAGAAGCTTTCTGAAAAAGTGCGATCCATTCCTGTCTCATGTAATCTTGCCCTGCTTCCCTGTTTTCGTTTGACCTCCTTGTCCCTGGTAAATCACAGGTGTTTACGGCAAATGGTGAGGTCAAGCGCTTGTTGGAAACTGTTTGGCGGGGTTATACAAGCGTTGCCAAGGCAGCTTTACTGCGCCTCAGGGACCAGAACGTCTCCTTGCAGTCAAGGTGATCCACACTTGCAGCAGCTCCCCAGGACAACTGTGTTAATGAGAGCCAATTTGGGCTGGACTGATGAGGTTGCCCACCAGTCCCAGTGCGGTGTGATGAAGCATGCGTGATCTGCTCAGGGCGGATGCTGCAGAGCAGAAGCTGGCCGCATGCGAAACTGTTCTGAGGAGAGACACCGACAGGCTACAGGCAGAGCTGGACAGGTGAACCATAGCCGAGCATAGCATGGCTGTAATGTCCCATGCAAATGACTCTCCCTTTGACTGTGCAAGCTGCTTTACATGATCTGCCGTCTATGACAAGCCGCTTGGGTGGAGAGTGATCTCTATATGCTTCCTACTGCAGAGCGTCAGCACAGATCTTAGAACTCAGAGGAGCCAACAGAGCCGCAGCCATTGCAGCAGCACAGCGAGCAGCCAACGCAGGGCAGCAGCCGCACCCGGCACCTTCCTTTGGTAGGCTCTTCAGTTTTTTGGCCCCATAAAGCAATGCAATATCAATTTGTAGAACCGTAACAGATGGCATGATGAGGAGTCCTTGATAAATTCCAATATTGGCTGCAGGCGGTGGCCGGACTGGCCAGGCAGATCGGCACATGGGCGCTTTTGACCAGGGCATTGCGCCTGTTCAGTCACCCCCTCGGAGCCCTGACACAACGGCACTCGACCACCCGCCTTCTGCAGGTGACATTTCCATCTTGCCTTGCAGACTTGGCAGCACAGTGCACAGCGCTGAAGATTGATTTGAGTACAATCATGAGGGCAAACCAATGACTGCTCATTCCTGGTGGGTCACAGGGCAAGCATCACGGCCGACAATTTCTTGGGATCTCAGACAGGAAGGGGCATCCAGCAGCGGATCACAGGGAAGGCCAGCCTCGGCAAAGAAGTCTTTTGCCAGCTCGCTGCATGTTGTGGAGGAGGACGAGGCGGGGCTGAGCATGGCTCGCAGCCTCAAGTCCAGGTCCAAGCGCATGTCTTCAATGGCCAGCAGCCTCCTCTACAAGCTCGAGGTGAGGCAAGAGACATCCTGCTGGTTTCCTCATAATCGTGATCTCCTGGAACAGATTATGAGGAGGAAATCACTCTCATGAAAGTGGCTGAGATGACCTGACCTCAGTGGTCTTCAACACCGGTAAAAGTGGCAGCTTGTCAAGCATAGCAAATCCTTGGAGTACTTTCTGAGCGTGGAGGTGGCGTGCAGGATGACGACTTGGGCACAAAGATACCGGATGGTGATCTGGAGGGGCTGGCCTCCCAGAATGCCTACCTACAGGAGGCACTGGAGACCTGCCGCAAAGAAATCGCCGGCATGAGCCAGCAGGCATGTCTCTATACATAATCGTTCTGAGGCATAGTATTGCCTGTCATCTTTGTTGTGATCCTGCATTACTGCACTGCAGAACACTGTATTCCGAATGCCTGCACTGAAGCAGCCTTGCTGTGCCTGCTGTGACAGAGAAGTCACAGTTTGTCTGACAGTCAGGGTCGAAACATTCACAAATGCAAGGCACAAGTACATTAGGCTGGGACTCAGGAGTTGCCTGAAGAGGCTGTGCCGTGCCCATGTGCAGATGGCGGAGTTGGAGCGGCAGGCAGAGCACATGGTGGAGGTGGAGTCGCGCGCTGAGGTGGCGGAGGGCGAGAGGGACGCCGCGCTAGACAGGATGCAGCTCATGACTCCCCGGCCCGCCCTGCCGCCCAGCATAGAACTGCCCAGCACGCTGGGCCCTGAAGGCTCCGCCAAATTCCTGGCAGCTCTCAACAAATTCAGGTATATTCCTAGCCCCTCATCGCATGCGTCTCATCGGGCACCACACGGCACTCATGAACAGGGTGATGGCCTGACAACTAGTTTTCTAGTGGAGATGGTACGCAAGATGATGATGACAAGTCTAAAAATACATTGCCATCAGTGTCTGTGACTAAATTGATGTGTTGCATATTTCACAGTGTGCTGCATGCCTTGGATATACATACCATTGGATTGTGCATGGACAATGGTGCTTAGGTGCACATGCCATCTGCAATCAGCGATTGAGTAGGTCAAGTCTGAGCCAAGTCTGATCTATGCCACAGGACATGGCCAGCATCGGATCTTGCAGGGATGCTGGTGGGAGTCACAGTGGACGGCTCGACCAGCGTACTTAACCAGGCTCGCTTTGCATTCGGCTGCCTGGCGCGCCCGGTCTACCAGCGACTGCTCACTCAGAAGAACATCACTCTGGTGCGCTCTTCCGCGCATGCATGAGTAGCCCGCAACCCCTGCTGCTTGTTCCCCACCTGGCAATCTCTGCGTCAACCTCCCTATCAGACCTGCAAACTCCCTTCAATATTATGCCAGCAACGTCCCACATGCGATTTGCCATCAGACACAGATGAGCACTGTATTTCAACCAATGGTGAAAATCAATGGCTTGTCTGCACAGGGACTTGATGCGTATCACCTTCATTCCCTCGCTTTGAGGTTAAAGAAATTTTATTGCAGGTACTGCAAGAGGGGTCGACCAAGCCGCTGGCGGAGCACATGATAGGTCAGCAGTACGCATGGCTGCAGGGCCACCTGGGCGCCATGTCAGCCGAGGCCAGGCGGGGCAGTGCCCCCATGATGGCCAGCTTCCTGACCGGCTGCAGTGAGCAAGGGTTCAAATACAGCAGCGACTTCTATGGGTGCCTCGTGCCCTACAAGGAGGTGAGTCCCTGAATGTCTATATATTCACTTGTTAGTGCTGGATTCCCTATTTTCAGAGTAAGCAAGAGCATCCCATGCAATACTTGTCCGGCATTTTCTGGCTATTACTAAAGTTCACAAGACTCACGCTTTAGTGATAGATATTGTGTGCACACCACGAGAGATCGGAGCACAGTCTGACGCATTCCATTTGCATGGTCATGTGAGTTGAGTGATTCATTGGGGCAAATTGTTGTCCAGGGATTGGATGTGGCGACCGTCGCAAAAGCAATTGAGCAGGCCATTGTTCCCACAGCAGAGCGCTGCACCCTTCTGAATGATGAAGTCAGGTGCATGCCCACAATCCCATCCTGCGCAGTTTTCCAGCATTGGTCATGGGTTTCTTTTGCATGCAAAAGGCCCCCATCTGTTTCTTGAGGCTCCAGCGTGCGTGGCCTGAGTGTTGATTCAGCGGCCTGAATGTCATATGTCTCCTGTGTGCCACGGCAGGAGGTTGAGAGAGGAAGTAGCCATCGAGAAGGAACGTGCAGACAGGGCTTCTGACGGCTCAAGGGCACCAGTCGAGACTCAACAAAGACGTGATGAGACTACGCAGAAGAGGAACCCTGTGTTGGTCTACGTGGAAAAGCTGGCTGCTGCAGATGAGAGCGCCTGGAAGGATTTCCTGGAAGGCATGGGCACTGGGGCAGACATCCCCAAACTCTTCCGCCATGCTGGCAAGGTGCATATTCTTTTCACTTGGTGAATTTTTGGCCAAGTGAATTTGATAAGTAGATATTGAGGCTATGGACCATCATGTGGGCAAGATCCCTGCTGTGGCCGTGGACATTTCTTCATGCATCTGAGACATGTACCTTATCTTGTTTTGCCTTCCTGCAGCAATGTAATACCAGACTCACAGATAAGAATGCCGCTTCCACCAAGTCTTAAGAGCAGACACTGAGATCTGATGCAAAGCCCATGACTCATGCTGGTCCATGCTAGACTGTTAAAGGGTGCTTGGGCTGGAATGCCTTGCAGGTGAAGAACAAGCAGGTGACAAAGCACTTCACGGAGAAGACCATAAAGGAGGTGTGGAAGGAGAAGCTGGCAGAGCGCAAGACCGGCCGCGAGTCGGACATGTGCGACTTTGTGTGCAACTTCTTCCAGAAGCGCATCGGCATCATGTCAGCAGTTGTAGAGGCAAGCTCCTGTCCAATGAATCAGTTTCATGACTCTATCAACAGGGGCAGTATCTGTATGCATGTGTATCTGGGACCTTCCCTCTTAGCCTCTCAGACTGAGAGTCCCTCTTGCTATCACCTGACGTGCACACGCTCAGTGCTTTGGTGCGCTCAAGAGGTGGAGCTGACCAAAGAATGACATGCTTCCTCCTTAAGGTCTTCTGCTGGAGTTCTGATTGAAATATTGCTTTGTGGCGCGCAGATGGGATACAATCTGTTGTATGGGCTCTGGAAGTATGCCTGGGATGCTGATTGCGAGCTCTTCTTGCGCATCATGCAAGGAGAAATGAAAGAGGACGTCTACTACCAGCAGATCCAGCTACAGGTGTCTGCAGCTTGCTTTTGGGATGACAAACTCTGTCACAAACAGCTTGCATGTTCATTACAGTGGGATGCTGTCAGCTCACAAAGTTGTGAAGCGCATTGAGGCAGCACCTATGCATCGTTGTCACTTATTTGCACACAGGAGGACCTAGAGAACCTGCTGTCTACCCTGGACAAGTCAATGCACGGTGCGGAGACAGGGTCTCTAACGAAAGCGGAGGTGTGCTCAGCACTGGAGTCGTTCTTTGCTGTGGGCCAGCCAGGAGGAAAGACTGTCAACCGCTTTGATGAGCTCTTGCAGGTGCGGTACGCTCATGCCTGACTTGCCTCTCCCATAATTGTCATCGATGGCTCTTGATCCCAATGTCACATGCTGCCTTCGGGCAATCTGGGATCTGTTTGCACAACGTAAGTCTTCATCATCTTCAGAGTGGCACTTCCTTCTACATCGGGGCGGAGGAAATTTCATGTGGGTGAATTGTTGTTGGGTTGGCTTGGTGCAGGCCTTGGATGAAGATCAGGATGGCCCTACCGTCCAGCTGAAGAAGCTGTTTGAGGAGGACCGAGAATTCAACCAAGGCAAGCTGCACACTTGTCCTTTCTAGGCACCATCACATGCCAGCACAGATGCATTTAGCTGCTGAAACCGAGATACAGAGCTGTGACAGCACGTATGTGCACTCGCCATGGTGGCTGAAAAGAGATGCAGCAACGGGCGTTGCTGCTTGCAGGCGATTTTGCGGAGGCAGTGCGTGACCAGTTTGTGACAGAGAGACAAGAGTATTTCACTGATCTGGAGGAGAGGCTGCTCGACGAGACCAAGCAGCAGCCAGACTGCACGCGCGAGCAGCTCACTGCCGCGCTCATGAAGATGAACCCCATGCTGCAAGAGTCCCAGGCATGTCTCCTTCCTCTCGGATGTGGTGCACATAAGCAGCGTTGAATGTCATGCCATTCGGGGATGGAAACGTAACTCTGATTATTGGGGAACTATCTTCCGTATATTCCCAACGTATGTGTGTCCATGCTTTCTTTTAAAGAGAGCATTGTCGCAAGTCAGCGATTGGACATGAATCTCATAGGTCCCTGCAAATGTCGGAGTGGGTGTGTGCATGGGTCTGTGCAGGCGCAAGCACAGGCCTCAAGTGTGTTTGATGCTGGAGTGGAGCAAAATAGCGTGAAGCTGACCATGCAGCGGCTGAAGCGGCTGGCAGTGCAGAGCACCCGCCCCAAAGTGAACATTGGCGTGCTGGCCAAAATGAAGATGCTGGGCTCCAGCATGAAGAAGAAGGTGCGTTTCTGCTGCTGCCTGTGTGATGTTGCTTAGAAGTATCAAAATTTTAGTTGCTATGCTTAGCGTCGCTGATCAGCGAATCTTCAGTGTTATAGCTGTTGAATTTGAGCCGTTGCGCCAGGCAAAGGAACAACCTGACTGTGACGTCTTGAATGTTCACTGAGACTGACAGAAGGTGTTGTGATGGTAGATGACGCAGGCATCTGAAAGGAGCGCAAAGATTAGTGACAGGAGCACATCACTTGAAAAGAGCCGTTCTTTGGAAAGACAAGGGACGTTCCTTGAGAAGCGTCGATCTCTGGAAAGACAGGCCTGATGACTCATATGCAAGTATCAAATGTGTCATTAATAACGTACAAAAATCACTTACAACTTGCAACGTTTGATCCCCTTCGGGAGCATTACAAAAGTGATGATCAGCCATGGCATAATGTCCTCTGCAGCAGCACTGCTAACCCTTGTTGGCACCTTTGCAAGTTTTTTTATGAACAACCGCAAGTTCAAAACATGTAAATCTAAGCCAGCGCCAACATTCCAAATCCTAGTCAGTTTATACGAGGAAGTTGGACAATCAGACTGAGACCTGAATGCATGAACAGCAGCTGCAGTATATAACCGATGACTCTGAACTTCACAGTCAGAATGCAGCTTGCAGCAAAAACACCAGTCAACACACCTCTCCTGCCAAGATATCCTTACAACCTCTCCGCAACCCATGGGCTCTTGAAATAAATCAGATCTTCTGCATTGGCAGAACACCAGGGCGTTTGGCGAGCATGTTGAAATCTTCAACGGGCCTGGCTTTGAGCTGCTGCCAGCCGCTTCGCCTCAGCTTGAGCCTGCAAGCACACGAGCACTTTATCACCCATCGTGCCTTTAATACACATGTGCTCCTGGGAGGGTGAAGTATGAAGTACCGGCACTAGTGGCCAGAAAACCAGGTCACGCAATTGGATGGCTGAGGAGCTCAAGCGCATGATTTGCAGAATAATGGCACATTGCAGGTCAGTGATCGTTTTGATGCCGGCAAGAGAACTCACCGCCTGCATGGCCTGGGCTGCGATGCCGGGGCCGTACTGCTGGGCCAACTTTGCAGCGCTGGCCATCTGCTGGCTGTTCAACACCTGCCAAGTCACCAACACAGCTCTCGCCATCTGCTCACTGCCACAGAGAATGAAAGATAGAGGCAGCATGCGAGGTGCGTGCCACATGCAAGGGATCTACACAAGCTTTCCTGGCAATCACTGGGGTTTGCAGCGGTGAGAAGGGGTCTCACCTGGTCTGTTGTCTTGAAAATGGGGTCGATGTGAGATGCGTACTGCTTCAGGAACGGCACGATGAATTTTTCAAAGACAAGCTGCGCCCCCTTCGCGACCGTACGAATGGCAATCAGTGTGTTCCGCTCTTTACCCGTGCCATGTGAAGTCATGCATTTTCAAGCCTTTGGCTTTGTACAGGGCGTACCTTGGTCTGAGGCAGCACCAGCCAGAGAATGAGCAAGCACTTGATCTCATAGTAGAATGGAATCCTGCCACACACAAGCTCAATTAAGTCCGGAGCGCACTACAAGTACATGTATGCGTCCACAAGATTGAGGCAGCACAATTTTGAAGTGGTGTCTGGAGAGGTTTTCTCACCACATCAGCTGTTCAATTACCGCCTCAGCAGTCTCCATCGCAGAAAAGACCACCCAGTACGTGAGCCACTGCAGCAGGGCATGTTGATGTGGTTATTTGCCTTCTGCAGTATTACTCACAAACTACCAAGGATACATATGGTCTTCTCAGCCTTTAGAAGACGATTATTGTGGATACAATGAAGCCGCACTACTTGCCGTACAAGTATGTTTGGCTTCGAGATCACAGATCAGCATCAAAGCAGCTGTGGTAACCAGGGCGTACGTGGGTGTCATCTGACGTCCCAGGAGTCATCAAGGCTTTGTAGCTCGCATAAGTAGGGTACAAGAACCCCAGAAAGTGGGAGAGCCAGAAGAAAAGGCCAAAGCTGAACATCGTGCAAGAAGTGTCGGGGCAGCACTGAACAAAAGGACGGCTGTGCTGGTCAGAATAAATCTAATCTTCCTTGAAAGAACAACAAGGAAACTGCTAGTTCTATCTAGGGACTGGTTGAAGCCTTCGAGGCGCGCCCAGAATCAACGAGAGAAATTGGGGGACCTGCATGTTACGTCAACATCATGCCACATCCTGGATCTTCCTGAGACGTCTTTGCATTCCCATACGCCTCACAAGAGACTATAAAGGGCTTATCTCAGGTGCCATCATGATCCGAACTCTGATCATCATATGAGAGTCCTTTGTGTATACACATTGCCACATCTAGCCCGTCCTGGCCTCGGAAAGCTGGGCTGTCGGGGTATCTATAAGAAGCATGGTGGCGTTGTAACATCTGTGAAAGTTTCTGCTTATGATCCAGTCCGCCAAGTCGATAAAATACTGCACAAAGTGTTCAGCATTGGATTGAGCATTGGTCTGTCTGGCACTTTCTTTTTTGGGCATGTCGAAGCCTCGCATTGCGCTGAACAGGTAAACAATTTGACCCTGTGAGTGTCAGATTCCAAATCCCCTCTCAGATCCAAGACAAAGCGCATTTACGGTGATATTTGACCGCAGGGAGTTCCCTTTTCAGGCGCCCCCCTCTCTTACGATGCAGTCGCGTCCAGGAGGCACAGCAAGAAACAGCCCAGCAATCTGCCTTCGTCAGAAGAGACAGCTGCCTTGCTTCAGATCGAAAAGCAGGACCTGTTTACTCAGGATGCATGGGAAGGCATGCTCAAGTAAGTCCCTCTTTAACTCAGCTTGCGCAACTCAATTTCTCCTCACTGAATTCAAACGGCTTGACCTTCATCTTTGGTTCATTACACATGCTGGTTGTTCTGATGGAGCTTTGTTCCTGCAGGATTTCGGACTATGTGAAGTATGTGGAAGGGCTCGAGGCTGTTGAGGACAGCGAGCACAATTGTATAGAACATCGCCTGCTTCTGGAGAAAGCATGGCAGATTGTGGCAAATGAGTTTTATGATAGCAAGGGGCGCTTCTCCCAGGCAGCCTGGGCCAGTCAACTGCTGCACACCTTGCAGGCACGCTCCACAGCTCAGTCATGGCACCTTGTGTCACCTGGAAAGGAGCCGTTGTGCAGGGCTTGCGAATGGCTTGTAGAATTTCACGATAGCCGAACCAGAACCGTGCATTATTGCTGCATCACCAGCTGTGCACCAGCAGATTGCTTGCGCCCTCACCATCTGAATTGCTGCTCACAGGATGCCGGCGGCTGCCTGCACAGCAGGCCACAGACGTACAAAGCGCTAAGATCTATGGTTGCCTCACTTGGCGATCGGTACACGGAGTTTCTGGTGCCGTCCAAGGTGCGGCAGCTTCTGCAATATTGTCTTCAGGTTCTACACTCTTAGGATTCGCAACCGTATCCTGGCAATAATTGTCAGGATCAACCACCGCTGGAGGAGTGTTCTGTGCTTGTAGTTCAGGCAGGCATTGCGGCGGCCGCAGCCTGCGGAGCGGGACTACTTGGAAGTCCAATACACGGGCATTGGTGTGCAGCTTGAAATCCAGTCCAGGTGCACTACTGCTCTTTCATTCTACACCTCACTACAAGCTGCTTAGGAATTAGAAGGATTCAACTGACAGCCTGGAAATCTATTTATATAACAGCAAGCCAATTTGGCACAAACAGCAGTGCTAACCACACGTGTTTTACAGGGGCGTTGCTTGGATTGTGGAGGGGTGTCTTGCCGAGTCTCCAGCTGAGGAGGCTGGCATCTTACCTGGGGACCGAATCCTTGAGATAGGTGTGTCATCCCCTGCAATACCAATATTCTTGTGGATCCTGCACAAGTGTTGCATCTTTACTTCCCTTCTTGCATTTCTAGACAGCTGTGTCCTTGCAGTGGGACTCATCTCACTGCCAAGTGTGCTTCTGCAGATGGCTATCCCACAGTCAACCTCTCGCGCAATGAGATGGTGGCTTTGATGAGAGGCCCATCCACGTCCGCCCTTATTCTGACCATCAGCAGGCAAGGGCTCTCCCACAGCCGAGCGGTTTACTTGGAGCGAAGACCGCTTCCCCAGCCACCAATCAAGGAGGTTTGATCATTCTCTTGCTGGTCATGAAGACAGTATGGGTGTGAATCTGCAGTCAGTATGAGCATGAACATGGTATGAGTGTGAGCAGAGCAGAACGCAGGCAACGCCTCTACAGCATGGTGTGTAAGTATCATGACAGAACTTCGGTTGCAGGCGCACATTCTGTTGGACTCGAGCAAGCGGCCGGCGCAGTACCTGCGCATGCACTACGTCTCCAGCAGTGCCACGCGCCAGATGGCGTCCCTGCTGCGGCAGGGCCAGAGAGATGATGTGGCAGGATTCATCCTGGACCTGCGAAACAACCCAGGTGAGTATGTTGCGCTCTTCACAATGATACAGATACAGGGAAATGCTGGATCTTACATGCCAGCTTCTGCAAGGGGCTTTGGTGTATCTGCAATAATTGCCTGATGTGAAATGCATCGCCATGGTGCGAGTGCTTGCATGCGTGCGATGCATGCTCAGGCCTTCATTGCATGTGAAGCCTATTCTGAGGTATTGCTATGAAATCTAAGACTGTTTCTCTGACAGAGGTTTATAATTTTTGTTTAGGCGGAGTGTTTGAGGAGGCAGTAGCGGAGGCAGCGTATTTCCTGGAGCCAGGGCAGCCGATAGCGCAGACAGTGCGCAACCAGGAAGTGATTGACAATGTGTGGGTGGCGGGGGACCTGTCTTTACAGGTGTTCCCCAAGCAGCCCTCCCGCCTCACCACAAAGCCTGTCGTGATTTTGGTGAACAGCGGCACTGCCAGCGCAGCAGAAGTCCTGACCGGGGCCCTGCACGACAATCACAGGTGCTGCATCACAACCTTCATTTGTCTGCTCTGCTCTGCTCTGCTGGCGCCCTCAACATCTGTGACTGGCGCCTTTGATGGCATTGGCAAGGCGCAGTCTCGATGTCTTTGAGGAATGATTATGGAAATCCCAAGTGCACATGCAGTTGTATGTCTAACTGCAACGCAATGCCCCCATTTGCGGTCATCGATTGACAGGTGACGGCTGCAATTTTGACCGATGCTTCCTTGATCTGCAGGGCAACAGTGGTGGGTCAGAAGACATTTGGCAAGGGCGTTGTGCAATTCTATTTCCCGATAGATGATGCGGGCAGCGGTTTGAAGGTGACAGTCTCCAAATACCTGGGGCCCACGGGATATGACATCAGCAGGAATGGTGGCATCATTCCTGACATCACCTGCAATGACTATCCCCATGGGGGCCTTTTGACTGCCAGCGATGACCGCTGCATAGCTGCAGCACTGCAATTAATTCAGGCAGCAAGTTGAGGGATGTATTTCCATGGTGTACAGCAAAGCAGAGACTTTGGAGAGCCTATTTGAAAACACTGAGGGCGGTGAGCTCCTGAAATTGAGTTGGGTGTGCAGATATTGCTGAATTATCTTCGAGTGAGAGAGTACGTGAGTGCAGAGAGTGCAGTGCAAAGAAAGTGGGCATGTATCTTTGTGTCAAGAGGGCCTGGAAATGTTCTCTTCAAGTGCAATCTAATATATTATAGCAGGTGTGGTAAATCCGGCGTTGCATACAAGCAGGGAGTGAGATTACACCACCGATCATGTACAATATGGTACCATCCACATGGTACTGGCGTCCACATGTACACATGCAACACATCAAGAAGTAGGCCCAGCTTACTTGTTATTATCATGGCCCGACTGATCGTTTGAAAGTAGATGATGGCTCAAATCACAGTTCTATAGACTTGCAAGCAGATGGCCCACAGATAGCATCCTGGTCTTGGTACACATCATATACAATGGCCAACAATTGGCCACAAAGAAGTGGCATTGAATGGAGATATAACAGATGGAACCGTTCTGGATTTTCTCTGTCTGGCCCCTCTGGGTCAGCCCTCCCCCAGCCACTTAATGAAAGCAGACACCACGCGCTCTGGCAGCAGCAGGTATGCCAGGAAGGCGCGGCCACTCCTGCTACTGAGATGAAATACCACCATGGGAAGGGTGGCCTGTGGTTCTGTGATAGCCATGGACCAAACGATGCAGCGGCAATATTGATCGCAGTGAAGAAGATTATCCACGCCGTGATATTGGGCTGCTTGGCACCCACTTGAGCTTCGGCCCCCCTGCAAGAACAAGTGAATTTATTAAGGTATTTCAGGCAAACTAACCAAGCAGGCATAAGGTTGGATGACTGATCTCCTGCATGCACCAAAGATTGCAGTCCGTGGTATGCACGTTTTGATGGGTGCAAGCACGAGAGCGATGCCGGTGTTGCTACAGTTTGCCGCAAAGTCCTTTAACTTCACAAGTGCGACAGGCAGCCTCAGGACACCACAGCCTTTGGCTCAGTTCCCTCAGCAAAATTGCGCTTACCTAGCACTAGCAAGTACTTGCCCCACGCACATGACAAAGGCTGCACTTACTATCTGACCCAGTGAAGGAGGCAGAATGCAGTCAGCTTTTTGCTCGCTATTTTCGTGTCCAAAATGTGTGTTCATAGCATTTCTGCAAAGAGGTAGACTTTTGAAAGATTCCAATTGGATCGGCCAATTGGACCTCCGTGTCGATCGGCAGTGACGTCAGATCCCAACCCTAGGGGCTCTTTACCCCTGGCCAAGTTCAGGGAAGGTCAGGTCACGTCCTCGTCACGTTTGACCTCAGACCATGTTGAAGGACTTGAAGTTCAAGTAGTGCGTTGAAGGAAATTCTGCGTTGACTGCTGCAAGACCATTCATCTTTATGCTGAGGGTAAGCTAGGCAGCAAAGGGAATCCTTGGACTTCGGACCCACACTCTGGGCCAAAATTGGCCGTGTTTTTGTTGTATAGACGTCTAAATTATAATCTGTCAATCGATAGACAGTTAGTATGGCATCCACTTAGCAGCCCGGGGGAATTTTGGGCTGCGAGATCAGATGGCTAGGGAAGCAGTACCAGCAGAATCGCCTGCTCAGGATTCAGAAGCATTGGAAAACGGCAGTGATGGCCCAGCAACTGTGAGCATCAAAGTTGGCCCAGGAGGGGTGAGGTCAGATGTTCGGATCCTTATATCTGAGGATGAAGAGGGGAGCTCATCAGTGTCCTCAGTATTCACCCTCTGTAACTCAGCCATTGGAGCAGGAGTGCTGTCTTTGCCCTATGCGTTTAGGAAATCAGGTGCGTCTTGTGCCAACATCCCATCGCTTCTACATGGAGGCCACACTGCTCTCTAGGTACAGGAGGACTTGACAGTGAGAAACAATGCTATTTGAACAATGCGATGTGCGAATGCCAGGTTGCGTGGGCTGTCTCATCCTGTGCCTTGTTCTGGGAGCCTGCGAAGCCTTCACCCTCTACGTGCTGTCCAAGTTCGCTGAGCGCTATCAGTCGCACACCTACAGTGGCCTTGTACGCAAGGCGCTCGGCCGGAAGCTGTCTGCAAGTGCGGATCCTCTAAGAACATGCTGATGTCTGCTCTCAATTCCTGACCTGCTGCATGCATGCTGCGTTCCGAACAAATTTGCTTGTTCTTCACCGTAAGACTGTGCATGCTGCTGGATGCTTCATGGTAAGATACCTGTTTGGGCTGCAGGTCTGTCTGCCATCCTCATACTTTACCTGTGGGGCTCATGCATCGCCTACCTGGTCATCATTGGAGACTCCTTCAGTCCCCTCATAGCTCTAGGCGTAGGTGCGAGTCCTCTGCATATACGTTTTGCATCCTGCAAAAAGGCTTCTTCGCAACCACCTTCCTGTGTAGGGAACTCACTCGTGAGCAGAGTATTGCCTAGGTAATCCCGCACTTTCTCAATTGCCTGCGTCATCCACTCCTGATGCAGTTCTGAGCTTATGTGCGCATGCTGTGGCAGGCGATGGCAGCTTTTTGGCAGACAGGCGGTTTGTGATCACCACAATTGGGCTGCTCCTCATCCTGCCCATGTGCTTCCCCAGGGACCTTGGGGCTCTGGCCTGGGTCAGCATGGCTGCGGTGAGGGCTGGCATCCCTAAAATCTCACCTCCTGCTGCCGGCCATTTCTAAATGTTGGCAATTATCATGTTCCTGTATTCCTTATATCATGCGCCCTTGTGTGCCATCCTCAAGTTCCCAGAGGCAATTCAGTGTGGGGAAAGTCCACATGTGATGCATGAAGGGATGACTGTGGTTGTCTGCCTGCAGGTGATTGGGTTCATGTACACAGCCATAGTGATTGTGATCAGGGGGACCGAGATTGTGATGGAGAGGGAGGACCTGAGCAACGTGAAGCTGTTTCGATGGACCTTTGATGCCCTTTTTGCCGTCCCCATCGTCGTCTTCGGCTTCAATTGCCACGCCAACGTTGTCACTATCTTCACGTGAGCAAGCCAATCTCTATCACCCACGTGCATCTATGGTCCTCTGCAAGATGTACCAAGCATCTATCTGGGGTTGCTGCATGTTTCCCTCCTTGAGGAATCATTTGCATTGCATGTCACAAAAGTGGATATGTACCGAGCATCGGAAGTCCTGGCAGGCGCAGTCTACTTATCTTGCATGTTGATCTGCGCAGGGAGCTGGACAAGAAGCCTGCGCTGCTGATAGGGGCGCTGCCTGCAGATCCTGCAGAGTACGCGGCCTTGCCGGGCAGCTTTGCCCCGCGGCCGCGCAGCCAGAAGATGGTGAGATACTTTCCAGTCGAAGAGTGAAAATGCCCACAATGCATGTTTTCATGGAGATCGTTTGTTTCTTGGATCCATGCAGAGGCTATCGCATCAGTATGTGGTTTGATAGACGTGTTGATATACTTTCATTTGATGTGCTTTCTTCCCTTATTAGTAAGTGCTGTGCGCATGAGTAGGGGCTGGCGCCATTGTTGAGGTAAGTACTCCTCAGAGCTGATACTGAGATGCTGGTGGTGCCTGAAAAGGTGGGCATGCTGGGGGTCATTATATCCGCCATCACAGTCATCATGCTGGGATACCTGATGGTGGGCTTCTCCGGCTACCTGGCGTTCCCTACCACCGTCGAGGGCAATGTTCTCAAGAACTTCCCCACCAACGACCTCCTCCTACAGGCAAGCTCTCTCCCTCTCCCTCGCACATTCTTTTGACAAAATCTCTTTCCCCTATTGAATGCAAAGATTCAGCATGCTTGCGCTGGTGTGTTACTGCTCTTCTCATTCCCTTCCTGACCTTGAAGTGAGTGCAAGAACAAGTCAACTGGCCTGAACTCGATTTCTCTTGCCTGTTCATTCACTTCAGAACAGTATCGCCATAAAAGCACCTTGACAGGTGCAGCTTTGGGCTTGTCGCGCATGACTTTGTGCCACTTGAAGTGGCCCAGTACTCACTAGTGGGAAGTGCAAATGTGAAACTGCTGTGTGATGCGTTGCAGATTGCGCGTGGCGTGATAGGGGCTGTGGTGACTGGGCACTACCCGCTGAACCACCACCCGGCGCGGCTGGCCATGGAGCACCTGGAGCAGTTCTGCTTCGGCTGGAAGGACATCTCCCTCTGGTTCTCCTGCTTCCAGAGCATCATCTTCATCATCACCACCATCGCCGTGGCCAATGTGGTGAGCCTTGGAGTATTCTCACGTGTCTTGCCTTGGGATTTTGATCGTAGACTTGACATGATCTAGAATTCAAGCATTGCCTTATCACATGACGAGGACTGCACATTATGTTGCTGTAGATGGGCATGTCTGGCTCTTCACATCAAGCAAGGGCTTCCTTATCCTAATCGCACTGCTCTGCACAAGCTGCAGACGGACTCTCCTTCCTCAATTTGGTGCCCTGTCATAAATGAGAGCTGATGAGGGTGTTTTGTGTTCCAGGTGACGGATCTGGGCGCAGTGCTGCACATGGTTGGTGGGACAGCGGCCTCCTACATGATCTTCTTCCTGCCAGGCCTCCTGCTCATCAATGCAGCCATCGTCAAGAGGACGGCCTCGCTCGCCAACCTGGCTGAAGAAGGACAGGTGGGCTATCTCCCCTTGTGCTTTTCCAGAACTGTACACCATACGCTGCCGCAAGGTACACAGGGCTCTGCTTTCAATACAACAGAGGCAGTGTGCCCACTCCAATCCCGGTACCGGTGTCTGCCAAAGCCTGTGCGGAGCTAGCTGTCTTTTCAATATGTTATCACCTGGAGACAGAGTTGTCAGCATGCCTCACAGCATGGCTGCATGTGATGATTGCAACAGTAGCAAGCCTCCTGCTGAAGGATATTGAGTATTGTGCGCAGTGCCTTAGGCTGGCTTTATGTCCTGCAGGAGACGGAGAGCAGCGCATTGGAGGAGGCTGACAGCAGCGCCGGTGCAGCGCTGGAGTCACAGGAGGAGCTGGCCATGAGCTTCCTGGCCAGCCGCCATGAGCAGGGCATCAAGCGCGTGGGCCTGATCTACTCCCCTCGCAAGAGCTGGTGGGCAGGCATGATCTTCGTGGTGCTCAGCATCGTCATCTTCATTATCACCATCGTCACCGCGTTTGTGCACTGAGCCTGCGAAGGCCACATGGCTCTTGCTGGTCCAGTAATTATAGCTGAGAGAGCCTGGAAGCAGTGTGTGACATGACCTGCAATGCGGACGGCACGTGTCATTTTGGCATTTGATGCGCCGGTATTGATTTAGCCTGCCTGTTTTGCCCATTCCTTTTGCATGGACTGATGAAATGGCTCTGCTGCTGCCAATGCTGAAAATGCTGCAGGCAGCCGAAGAATAGCCGTTCATTTTTGGGACAATGTACATGTGTGCCAATGGCAGTGGAGCTCTGTATACATGTAGCTATGCAAAACACGTTCTCAGAGGTGGTGTGGTCCTGCTCAACAGTGCACAAGCTGTTGCAGGCCGCACAACATGGGGGACACGAATAAAGACATGTCGTAATCTATTGATGCTCAGGCTCATCTGGGTGGCAGTGCCATCTGCTTTGCAAAGAGTGTGTTCGTGTAGGTAGAGAGCTCCAGAGTGGCTGCAGATACCTTTTTTTGTCAGTGAAACAGCTGTCTGGAGATTGTCATGACAGTGAGTGATCACAGGTTGCTTCTTTGAATGAATTTGCAAAGGCTGCAAGATACGAGCATAGAAGCGCAACCCTGGTCTGTGCCTCTGGTATTTGTCCTAATATTTTGCAGAAGTGAAAAAGAGGAGCCTTGACTGAAAAGGACTGCTATGTGTGCTGCATTTAATCAAATTCTTTAAAGCATGCAGGGCTTCCAACGGTATACATAGTTGCACAGTACGGATACGTGTATCAAGACGGATACGCGTACTTGCATGTCCGGGACGCGTCCCACAAAAGTTGGGCACCCAATACGTCCTGAATACGGCACGTGCGCCTATGTAGCTACGTGCGCCTATAGGCAATATGCATGCAAGCATGTTTTGGGCAATTGCATTCATTGGAAGCCTTGGGAAGGGTGCACAACCCTCTTCCTCAACAGTCTGGACCTTTCAAATCATTTCCAATGCAAATCGGTGCTATTCTAGCCAATCTAGGCCACCAGACAGGTGATTTGTCATCCTTTTGGGAAGGTATGACTAATATAGCCGTCCTAGGCCGTCTGGAACGCCAATACGTCCCCATGACGTCCAGGACGCGTATTTTAAATATTTTCAGACGTACTGTGCAACTAGGACGGTATATACCGTGCACTGGATCCACCAGATACAACCGCTCCACTAATTGCATGTGATATTTCAGTGCCTCAGCAGCACGTTCATTACCACATTACAAGCCCTGTGCGCACAATTCAGTAGTGATGATCTAAGAGGCATATGCCCCCAGTACTGCATGCATTCACAGAGTACGCATGCATGCCTGCCAGGCCTCAGCTAAGGCTAGCGCTAACGCTGCATGGGAAGCGGAGAGCCTCCCAACTTATACATATCATTAGGCGCTCTGCCACACGAAAAGTGGGCATGCTACCAAGGGGAGTATAATGTCCCACACTGTTGCTACTCCTCCAGATATTGCCAAAATAGGTGGAGCAGCATTTAAACGATTTACTGGACAGCTAGTGTCAACATGACCGTGACCATGGGCACCATCTTCACAGCAATGCTAAGCAAAGTACGCTTTCAATCTTACTCTCTTTGATTAAAGGGGTTTGAAGAATACGCCATCACAACTTGATCACCTTCTGAGGACGAATGGGATGTTAAATATTGGATGTTTGCCCTTCAAACGCAAGCCCTTGCAAAACAACGTAGCGTGTAGACTGCAACTCGCTTAGATTCACATTCGATTATACTTGTACCTGTGCCTGTGACATGGCCAGTGCCAACGAGGATGAAGGGTCAGCCCATGCTTTGTCAGACACAGCACTTGAGCTCCCAGACCCCATGGAACACGAGCACCGACTATCTGAACTCTTTCCCAGGTACAGCTAAATTTAATCACGGTAAAATATGGCGCGCATGTTTTATAAAACGGAGAAAAGTCATGCGCTTGCTTGACACTCCAAACATCTGCCACAGGAACCTGGGGTCACTATTTTCCTCGACACCGGAGCTGCTCCGCAAGAGAACGACACAAGCTTCGGACGGAGCCCGATTGGCCGTCGCAGGCGCCCAGAATGGGCCTGAACTGGACCTGGAGAGAATGAAGGCAAGGCACCTTCTGCATCTACAGGCACTGGGCCACAGGGCCACTCAGTGCAAAATTAAGACTGCTGGTAAAGCTGTCCCAACAATTGCTGTTTTGCTGGCAGAATTGATTGGGTGAAATGACAGGTGGTCGTGCGCATCCGCCCCACTCGCAGCAAAGATGTACCTCGCTGGAGCAAGGAGAACTGCATCCACGCCCTGTCGACTTGCAGCCTGGCCATGGCACCCCCTGAGGAGTCCCAAGGGTGCGCGCAAAGCTCACCCTGCACATCCTCAGCGTGTTGTTGGACATTGAACATTTCCCAAGCTCTTGTGCTTACCCCCAGGAGGGCTTCAACAAACATATGACAGGCTTTGGGTGTCACAAAGAGCTTGGAGCAAAACAAGTGACTGTGTGTGTCTGGGGGATCTGCAGGTACAAAAATGGGGACAGGGGACAGACATACAACTTTTCGCGGGTGTTTGGGGACGACACGGGGCAGGAGCAGTTTTTCCAGGCGAGCGCGCAGCCGATGGTGCGGCAGCTGATGCGCACGCAGACCAGCAGCGTCATGATCGCCTACGGCACCTCCGCCGCGGGCAAGACATACACCATCGAGGTGCGGCGGGAATTTCCAGACTTGGCTCCCTATGAGACTTGTCACCCATTATCTGACAGCGAAGTGGTCGTGTCCACTCTATGCTTTTAGCCAGCAGTTTGCTATGCCTCTATGAGACCTGAAAACTGTCAAATAATAATGTACCAGCAACACGCACTAGCTCACCATATGGTTACAGCTAGGAGTCCAATGTGTCCGGAAGTTTTACTCTCGGCCAAGCTGTGCGTTGCGCATGGCGGAGTGGAAGTGCTACTAAAGGTGGTGCTGTGCTTGTTCCAGGGAACCAAGACGCAGCCGGGCGTGCTGCCGTGCTCCTTGAGCATGGTATTTGAGGTGCGCTCACGCGCCTGCCTCCGTTTACTTTCAGTAATTTGCTTGGCCTTGCTTATTACCCTCAAAAGCTGCCCTCTTGACAGTATTTGTCTGGACTGCAGGAGGTGCAGGCCTGCGTGGAGCCTCTCACAGTGCGCGTGTCACACTACGAGGTGGGCACACCTCTTACAGAATGCACCAGCGATAATGCACCATCCACTGCACCTGAGAGTCCTTCACTTTCTCCCGACAGAAGGCACCCGGTCATCACAAGCTTGACCACCAGGGTGGGTACCGTTGCTGGGGGTTTGTTAATGTCTATTTACTTGTGCCAGGTGTACAATGAGAACATCTTTGACCTGCTGGACGAGCCGCCGCCGGGCGCGCTTGGGCCGCGGCCTGCGCTGAAGCTCAAGGAGGACTCCAAGGGGCGCGTCTTTGTGGCCGGCCTTTCAGAGGTGCGCATTGGGTGTCTTCTCCGCACAGAGCATGCTGGCCCAACAATAACCATTCATGTGCATGCAGCGTGCCCTGCAACTGTCTTGATCGCGCAAAACTAACTAAAAACCACCCACAGCTGTGCAGTACTCTCTCATCCCACCAGGGCCATCGAGCAACAGAGAAGTCTCGACCCCAAATGAATGGCTTGTTGACCAGTGCAAAATGCAGATGCCACAAGGCGACATAACACCAGAACAGGGGTGTTTTTAGGCAGCCCTGCAATGCATGCTTTTATAGAGGGCACCACCTTGAGGCCATCTAAGGAATTCTGACAAGAGAAACACACCACAGTGCAGACCCCAAGTGTGCGTGCCCCTGAAGAAAGTGGCTCGTGTCTTGCATCCTTGTCTTGATGGCATGCTACAGATACAATGCTCATTTGGGTACCGGGTATTTAAAAAGGGGTAGGTGCGTGCAGGTGACGGTGGGCAGCGTGGAGGAGGCGATGGAGATTCTGAAGCGCTCGTCGCGCGCGCGGCAGAAGGCGGCCACCGCGCTCAACTACGGATCCTCCCGCTCCCATTCCATCTTCTCCCTCGCCGTCTTCGGGGCCCCCGACGCCGACGACGCCGCCTCCGATGCAGGTGTGTGATCCACTTGGTCATGCCATGTAGCCTTATGAACAGGGTTATTTTTACAATTTGCGCTGACTTGCTCGTGCTATTGATGTGCATTCCGCCGAACAGCACTTTCCTTGCTTCTCAAAATAGCTTTCAATTGCAGATTTGCAAGTCATGAAGCAGCTGATATCTTTTGCATGCTGATTGGCATCTTTATTTCGACCCCGAAGGGAGAACCTTGCCAACCCCCAAGCCTCACGCAAATGCACGGCTGTGATCCTTTGAATCTCATCGGCATCCCTGCCAGCTTTGTATTATGTTTCGGAAGATTGTGCAAATAACAGGGTCGTGTGATATGTTCAGGCGGCGGCGGGTGCTTGTCGGAGGCGGGGCTGTGGGGCCGGCTGTCGTTTGTGGATCTGGCTGGCAGCGAGCGGGCGGCGCGCACCGGCAACGTGGGCGCGCGGCTGAAGGAGAGCGTGGCAATTAATAGTAGTCTAATGACGCTGGGCCGCTGCCTGGAAGCCTTGCGCTGGAACCAGCAGCACCGCCACGCCGAGCCGCGCCTCGTGCCCTACCGAGAGTCCAAGGTCCGGCACTGCTTGCTAAGATATTCCCCAGCATAATTTAGGTAGAACCCAGAATTGCACTGGTGCCGCTATCTAAGAAAAAATGAATACAATCTATCACACAGGGGTGGGCGACGCAAATTCTGCGGAGAGTCCAAGTGGTAGAAACTTTCTGTCCTCCCTCATAGCAAAGTTTGCGAGTAGCATGGAGCCTGATCGCGCTCGCCTTGCCCTGTCCCAGCATGTGCTCTTGCATCGGACAGGCACCTGGGGGACTGTGTTCTCTGTAGCGATCGCATGCACGGGGAACCCAAGGATAATGAGTATTTGCTGATCTTAGTCTCTGCTTTAAATTTGGGATTGGGCTGTGGCTGCAGGTGACACATCTGTTCCGGGACGTGCTCCACGGCTGGGGCCAGATCCTGCTGTGCGTCAACGTGTCTCCGGCCGCGCGCGACTACGACGAGACGGCGCGCGTTCTGCGCTACGCCGCGCTCGCCACCCAGATCGGCACCGCCGCCCGCGCCGACCCGCCGCTGCGCGTGCTCAAGTGCGCGCACCTCTCTGCATGCCCTCAATACATGTCAGCCAACAACACTGCTACAGTATTATGTCAATGTGTCAGGAATGCAGTGCACGCCGTTTCAAATTCATACTAAATGTACACTTCTTAAACCAATCTCTGCATAGAAATGTCTGGGGGTATCTAAACATGCATGACACCGCAGTCGATAGCAGTGCTTTTGGGAATTCTTTGATTTGTGGGATGCCACGTCAAGGTCTTTATAATCTGATGTACAAATGCTTGTGCAGGGCCAAGTCCCCCAACATCACCAAGAAGCGCAGAGCGGCGGCCGATCCGGCAGAGGCGGCCAAGGGCAACGCCGTCAAACGAACGGCCGCCGCCGCCGCTGTGGGCGATGATGTCACGCATGACGATGGCGGCGATGATGTCAGCGATGATGATGATGATGTGTCATCCGATGTGCTGCCGCTGGCGTCGATGGCTGCGGCGCGGCCACGGCGGTCGTCGCACTGGGCCGGGGACGCCAGCAAGATGGAGGAATTGGAGGACTGCGTGCTCGAGCTCCAGGCAGAGGTCGCGCACCTCACAGAGCAGGTGCCGCACTGCATACTTGCAGGTCACTAAGGACATTTGCATCCTCATTACCCCTGATTGTTCATTATGTGTATGAGGCTCTATTTGCAGAACACGTTGCAAGGTTACTGGGGCCGGTGTCGCACATAGGGGCTCTCTGCCTGAAATATATGTTACTTAAGAGCTACACATTGCTCATTCCAAGGGCCGCTAGTGTCGAGCAGAATCAAGACTATCCTGATGTGTGGGTATGATGTGGGCATGCAACAAGGATGTTAGTTCTGGCGTGTTTTTACACCACCGATGTTGGCACAGCTTGCGGCGGCGGAGCACCGGTGCGTGCTGGTGGAGACGGAGGTGCGCGATGAGGTGTCCAACGAAATGGCCGACCTCCTGCGCTCCATGGAAGCCTCCTACAAGGTGCGCCCCTGCCCTTGTCTCAACCTATTGGCGGCGCCCATCAGTGGTTACAATACATGCAATGCTTTACTGCTTTTCTGGTCAGCTTTTTGAGCTTTGCTGAGTACACCTGGGTGCTCTTTTGTGGCGTGACGTGTGGAATATCTGCATGCTTTTATATGCTAGGGCATATCAACTTTCCTCTCTTGCTCGACTCGAGCACAGATAATGAACCGTCCATTGCAGTAATGTTAGGTGTGGGAGTACAATTGTGGATGCAAATGCTGTGAATGACAGAAATATCTCCATTGCTACACAATTGGGGACAACGATTTTTTTATTAGGACAGTGGCTGCACTGCAGGAGCGACTGGCGGCTGAAACGCTGATGTTAGAGAAGCGGTTTGCGAGAGAGGCCGGGCAGCCTGTCAAGAGGGATACCCGACGTGCAGCACAGCCCGCAGCCCCAGCACAGGAGGAGCAGAATGCCAAGCTGCAAGCACAATTGAGGGAGGCGCAGGCGGCTGCTGAAAAGTACTCTGCTACGTGCACAGCCCTCAAAGCCGCCACGGCTGCGAGCGAGGCTGTGATTGCCGAGCAGAAGGAAGCCATCGACAGCCTGCAGACGCAGCTGCAGGATGCGCAGCAGCAAGCAGAATACACCGCCCAGCACCTACGCGCAGAGTTGGCCGCAGAGCTGTGCGCGCAGCTGGCCGCAGCCAAAGCGGCGGCAGAAGACCGGGAGGAAGACGCCGGGAAGCTGAGGGAAGCTGCTGAGGAGGCCGCAAGAAAGCTGGCAGAGGCGTCAGAGGCTGAGGACAAGCTGCGGGCGGAAGCAGAGGGCCTGAGGGCAGAGCTGAGCCAGGTTAGGCATGCTATGGATCAAGCTGCTGCAAGCCATGCGGAAACAGAGGATAAGCTGCGCCAGCAGCTGCGCGCAGAGCTGCAGGAGAAGATCATTCAGCTTAATGTGAGTGGCAGCCTCCTGCTAAAATTATTATTGAAAGATAGCTGCACAGTGGGCTTTCGTCATGACATGCTGTCTTGCGCTGATTGCTGGGGGAGGCAGATTTATTATGAGTGATCATCTTGTACGCCAGCGATAGATGGAAGAGACAAAAACATTTTGCTATTAGCTTTTGCTGAGAATACAATCACAAGAGTGACAGCCTTGAATCATGCTTTTAATGTAGGCGTTCTAGACTGCATTGTTGCTGTCCATTCAGGCTATGCCCTTCGTAGAGGGCTCCGTCTTAGACGTGCACTTAGCAGGAAAATTCCAAGAAGGCATGGTGCACAGCTTGACTGGCTGTGTTCACTACAGGCGAATAACACGATGGAGAGGGAGATGTTGGAGGCGCAGCTGGAGAGAGCGCGCAAGGACACCGTCGCCCTCAAGCGCAAACTCGACAGCCGCCCGCCAGCGCCACTCAACCCCGCCCTCCTGCGCGCAACCCAGGCACCGAATTCTCCCTTTCTATTTTGCTTATTCCTTGTGCACTCTGACCCTCATTTCGTGCCCTCCCTTGTGCTGGCTCTCAGGGGAGCCCTAAACCATGCCCCTGGCTAGGACAGAGGGCAACATTCTTTGTCTTTTGGCATCAAAGTGACCGGGTGAAACCTTTGCTCATCTCTGCCATTCCATTCCGTGGCATGTTGGATTGGCAGAATCCTGGCTGTCAGGTGTCTCAAATGGTCAGTGTCATGTGCAGGCTGACAGCGGCAGCACTATGAAGGTGGGCAGGGGAGCTGCCGGCACTCCACATGACATCGCCCTGGCCAGGGCCCGCGCCGCGGCCAATGCCAGCGCGACACCGGTACAGCCATACACCCCAAATGTCACCTAGTTTTCATGCGTGACTCTATGCGCACATTTTTTCATGTGCAGCAACTGTACCGGGTCGCCTGAATTGCTTTGGATGGCATTTTGCAGCGAGTGACTCAGGAATCTGGTGTGGCTGCAGGGCTTTGCAGGAGCCTCAAAGCCAGCAGCGTCCCCGGTCGCATTCCCTGCCATGGGAGCGACTCCCATGGCAGCAACCCTTGTTTTACCTCTTGGCGAGGGAGAACACAGTCAAGTCCTGCGCAAGCCGGCGCCGATCACAGCCACAGACATCTGCCAAGCAGATACTGAGCCGCCAGCAGGCGACGCAGAGGACGCTGCACTGCCGCGGCGCACACTGCGGCAAAGTGTTGCGCAAAAAGGGCCGTCTGAGCCAGAGATGCCCCGCGCAGCAGAGGCTGAGAGTGTGCCACCGGCAGGAGAGCCGGAGACAGTGCTACCAGACGCAGAGCACCAGAAGCCAGTGGTGGCAGCACAGGCGCCCAGAAGGACACGTCGGCAGACGATGGCTGCAGGCGTCTTGGCGCATGTGGCGGCACCTGCGAGGAGCGCGGCTGCACCTGCGCCGCGCAGCAAAGCGGCAAAGCGCGGGCAGCGGGAGACACAGAAAGCGGCTACTCTGGAGCTTGCTGCCGAATTGATGACAACTGGTGAGAGCGCTGCAGAGGAAGCAATGCCGATGATTGCGGAGGAGGCAGCCGAGGCCGAAATTCCCAGTCAGCCAGCCGGCCAGGCCGCCGAGTCTGCACAGCAGCCGGAAGAGCTGCCTGTGATTGCAGAGCAGCGAAGCGATGCTCATTCCGACAGGAGTGGCAGGGACAGCATTGCCCCAATGCCAGCCAGGAAAACCAGGCGGCAGACATTGGCGCTCGAGATGGCACAAGGCAGCAACGGGCCAGATCTGGTGGGGAAGGCAAGACAGAAGCAGCCCGGCCGCCCAGGATCTGCACGGGCAGCTGCGCCGCAGCTGCTGCGCATCTCAGAAGGTGAACCAGAACGTGCTTCTACGCAAGCAGCCGAGCCTGCCAGCATCTCAGCATCTCATGATGAGGAGACCGCTGCAGCAGCAACTACTGCCACAGTGTGCTCAGGCGATGTGCAGCACGATCCGCTCACAGACTTGCAGATGGAGATTGATCCACAAATGGAGCCAGCGTGCCTGGTAGAGGATACCATGCAGCCGGCAGCAACGATTGTGAGGCGGACGCGGCGTCAGACAATGGCAGCGCTGGCGCGACCAGCAGGCCTGGGGCATTCGCTGCTCAGCGCAGGTGCTGGCTGGCCGCGCGGCGGTGAGGCGCGGCCGCCGGCGCTGTCGCCGCTGCCCGAGGAAGCCGCACCGCAGCTGCCAGCTGCTGCACCGGCAGCTTTTGCCGCACCGGCAGCTGCACCCGATGCGCCCGCCGCCGCTGTATTGGACACTTCTAGCCGGCAAGGAGACGCGCAGCCGCTGCCTGGCCGCTCCACAAGGCGGCAAACTATGGCGCTCAATGCACCGCTGGCTGCTGCTGCCGGCGACAAGGGCTGCCAGCCTTCTGGAGCATCCGCAGATGCCGGCATTGCTCGCGGCAGGAAGCGCAAGTCTGCAGCTGTGGCAGAAGTGCCAGCCAAGGAGCAGAGCAGAAGTCCAGAGCTGCTGGACGACAGGAATGCAAATGCTGCTTCTGTCATGCAGCCGGCAGCCGAAGCAGCAGCAACAGCAAACACAGAAGTGAGGGAGGAATTACAGGAGGCGCTGCCGCCAAAGCAAGGGCGGGGAAACAAGCGCCGGAAGACTGAGGAGAAGAAGGTGGCAGCGAAGCCTCCGCGGCCGGGCTCCGCGTCCGACAAAGAGAACGCCCCTGCTGCCCGTGGACGGCCACAGTCTGGGCGCAGGTGACAACCCTCCTACCAGCCATTCAGAACCACCTGAACTTTCCACTTCTATTTGTCGCGGCACTCTGTGTTGTGTTCATCGTTTCCATGCACGCACAAGGAGGAGATGCTCGCACATTCTGAGATGCAAAATAATGATTTTGTATTGGATTTGTCTTGAAGGTGTGTCGAGGTAAGTTGGGGGCATTTGGATGCAGGAAGGGCAAGAGGAAACTGCTGCCCCAGAAGAAGGCAGCTGCGCACACAGTGGAGGCCTTTGGCCAGGTGTCGACTGGGGAGGACATGCCTCTCAGGGCTCTCGCCACCCCTTTGGCACTGCGCACACGCAGAGGCCGCCAGACCAGGACATGACTGTATCTCCAGTCTGCTGACCCCTGACGGCATTCGCTGGGCAATGCAACAGCGTATTGTGCCAACAATTCGCAAGAAGGTTTGACTTCACCTGGACCGCGTGACGCTGTATATTGTGTTTTGCTAGCTGGCAGCCGCTGCAATTGAACAGTGGGACAACGGAGTCTTGCAGAGAGACTGGCAGCTTGCAGTTTGACAGGTCAATAAACATGTCTTGTCAAATACTGCAGTGATTGATTGACTGGATTGGATTTACTTTATAAGAGACGCGTCAGTTGCAGTAAAGCAACAGAACATGTTTCCCTTTATAATATTCAGAAGTTTGCCGGTCAATTAACCAATTGTTGCAACAATTTGGACAGCTTGCTGATCGGCTTGTATCAAAACCACAACTTCTTGAACAAGCTCCTAAATACCGTGTAGGTCTTTTTCAAACTGCCGCTGGCCATGGACTATACTTGCATCCTAGAATTGCATGTGCGCACAACACCTCCATGTTTTTATATTATGGGCTGTACAGCCATCAAAATATGATTGTCAACTGATTGTCAACTGATTAACACACTCAACGAGTGACTTGCTACGAGTCAGAGGTCAGCTCAAAAACATTCATTCCATGTCAGCCCGCCTGAACGCTTCAAATATATGTGCAATCAGGCAACGCCATAAAGGGCAAGGGGCTATGTCTAATCTACATGCCAGCTTTTCTCAAACAGCCTGCTAGCTTGGCTCCGCGCTCAAGCCCCCAACTTCTACCAGAAGAGCGTGTCCAGTGAGAACAAAACCGTCCCTGCTATTGCACAAGGCACAACTCTAGCTCCCCTAATCCGTCCTGTGCCTTTTCACGGTACATGTACACAGCGTTACAAAGCAGCAAACTCGGTGGTGGTTGAGGAGGGGTGCCCATTGAGTGTGGCATCCAACATCCGCGCCTTCTCCGCTGCTGTATATGTAGGAACCCACCACCGCCAAAACCTGCACACAGGTCAAAATCCATGTCAGTCAAACAAATTGTTGCATTCGTTCTCAGCATGCTGCGCAGACCGAGGGGCTGACTGACGAGTGTCGAGCAGCCAATGTGGTCTTCGGTCATGCTAGTGTGTGCTTGGAACCACAGCGGAGAATCACCTCCCTGCAAGCCTCCCCACACAATTCTCTGAGACCAGCAATATCATACTCGAGGCTGTAGGACATGTTTAGGCCAGATAACTGTGCCCTTGTGACATTTAAATCCATACGCATTGGCTTTGAGCATGCATTGTCATGAAAGGCACATTACAGCAGCCCACCTGGTGCCAAACACCTCCTCAAAGTTGCGCCGGGCCCCGCGGTCGTACGGCCACTGCGCGGCTCGCTGCTTCTCAAACATCTCGATCGTGGTGTAGTTGAGCCACACCATGCGCGCATGCATCGCCAGCAGTCCCCCGAGGCTCAGGCTGAACGCCAGGTCCACCACAAACGCTATCATCGTCAGCGCAAACCTGTGCGATCAGCAGAGAACACACCGCTCATACCGCTGATGATCTCTGATAGCGAAACAATCTCAACCCTACCTACCCCATGGAAAGCCAGCCATGGGAGACTCTTGACTTATTTCAGTCTCCTGTTACTTCAAAGAAGGAGAATATAAGAGCAAGGACAACTTCTCCAGCAGTAGCCACACAGCTTGAGCTTTCTCACAACAATGACATGCCTGCCATGTCTTGCAGAAGAGTCTCTGAACACAATAAAATTCCTGCCTATTCAGACAATGAAGACTGTGCTGGCTAGTCAGGCATGAGGTGAGTGCACGAGAGGGAAGAGGCTGACCTGCCGGCGTTGTCGGGGCTGGCGGCGTCGATGCCCTTGAAGAAGCGCGCCACATCGCCAAGAAGCATGGATGCGCCGAGCAAGCATGCCAGAAATGTGTAGAAGAGGAAGAGCAGGAAGGCTTTGTAGTTGAGCAGGCCCACGCTGTTGGCCACCCAGACGCAGTAGTGGTCCATGCGCAGCACGCAGCGCCCCAGCACGCTGTCGTGGTGCGCCCGCTCCGGCTTCCACGCCTGCCAGGCAGGGTCAGGACACTCGTTAATTACAACTAAGGGATGATGTAGTCAATCATGGCATGCAGCATTATTGGTTGCTGCTGAGCCTTCTAGTACTGTTCAGGCAGCAGCAATGCGTGCAACTATGCATTGTACGCACACACTGCATTGGGCAGCGCTCGAGGCACGCTTGCTCAAAGATTTTGTACAACAAGTCCTTCATTATATGAAGCCGGGCTTTGCACACAACTTCTTGGTGCAGGACAAGGGCAGGCTAAGCCCTTCCATAAGCATCAATCTGACCATGAGCATGTCTTGTGAGCCTTCATGCACCCACAGTGCCAGATCAAAGCACGCCGGCGTCAGCATTGGTGCACTCTGTTGACTTGCGGTATTTGAGGCTTTGCAGGGACTTGCATGGGCATTCAGCCAGATTAAATGCGCACCTGGCACTTCCTGCAGTACCGCGGCCGCCCCGTGCCGGTGAGCCCCTTGTCCTGCCGGTGGCTGCCGCTCTCCAGCCTGTCCGCCTCGAGCGCAGCCTCCTGCACCAGCAGCCACTGTTCCTTCTACTGTACAAAACTTACGGGCACAGTGCTCCAGCGCACCAGCTTAAAGTCTCCGTAGTGGTCAAAGGTAAGTAGGACGCCCTTTCGAAGGGTCTGCATATAGTATCACTCATGCTGCACCGTGACCACCTACTGGCCTGTGCCATGGCAGTGCGCTGTACAAGCCTGAAGCTCTCAATGCTGCTCATGCTGTGTCAAGCGTCTCTCTTTATTCGAGGGACACCAGAACAACAGTCAGGGTCCACAGAAATGGTCCATTTCCGGATAGCATTGGTTACTATCTAATTGTGGAGCTAAGGCGGCGCACCTCATCAGTCTCAAAAGGAGACCAACCTTGAGGCACCTTGCCAGGCTCCAGTAGGACGCATGCAAAGTAGCTCCATGTCAACATCGCCACCTGCAGACCAGATCATCAACGGTAATATAATGCCGCTGATAGCAATCCTGAGCATCGATGGGTTCGTCCTATCGCACTCAGCCACTTGCGCCACTGTGCCAATAGTGGTCCTGAGCAAGCTATACATGCCAACAAGTGGCTGTGGCCATCCATCTCCTGGGAAAATGGAAGGGGAAGGTGATCCGGCGCTCACAAGGAAGAAAAAAAGTGCGAGGGCGAGCAGGCTGGCTGCGGCTGTGCCTGCGCCATCATGGGTGATCCGTGGTGCATATGCGCTGAGAAGGGCTGAGGCTGTCAGAAGCACGAAGAATAGCACCACAAGGATCATCACCTGTGAAAAATTTTGTCAGATCCAGCAACAAAGTGGACAAACACAGCCAAAGCACCTTCAGATACTTGCGAATGTATTTTAGAAATGGAGATTGGATCTTTTGTATTCCCGAAATTATTGATGATTCAGGATGGAGTGTATGATTCCTCAGGACAAGGCTAGCTTTGGCTGGTTGGCTCACCTTCCCCAGGTGTTTGAGGAACCATGTGCAATACTCGAATGCATTGCAACTCATCTTGTAAATCCTTTACTATCTCGATCTCATGTCTTGTATCGAAAATCAACTGGTGCGCAAGGGAGTACACCGATAACCAATCCCTTCATCCACTATGTACAACATACCCCAGGAATGTGCAGAACTGGTCATACTGGGAGCTGCCGATCGAAAACCCCTCACATCAGACAAGTCTTCCAAGACTGCACCCGCAGTGTATGGTGGATACTTTAGAAAGAGACTCCTCACAAGTCAACGCATGACAGTGCAGAATTTTTTGACATACAAAAAACTGACCCATAAAAGTAAGTTTTTCGGTGTGTGCAAGTCAATGACTTGTCACCGCACCTTAGAAATCTGCACTTCTCAGAGGAGACGTGATTTCTCGAGAGCACATCGCCAAGCTGGAGTCCAGCTGGAGCAGAGCCAGACCTGGCAACTCCACCATGAGGTCAAACCAATTGTCATGACTGCCTGACATCGAGCTCATTATGACAAATAGGTATTGAAGTGCCCTTGTAAAGTGGCCAGCAATACTTATGCAAGAAGAAAGTCAACGCTGAAAACGTGATGTACGATGCTCATCACCAAAAGCGGATGTGTCGTGTCTAGCCTGTATCGATCAAATCCAATCGAGAATGTCTAAGTCTATCCTTTCTTATGTCGAGGAGCTCAGGTTATTGCCAGAGGTACCTTCTTTCGAGCCAGAGATAGACGATCTCGACGCAGAGCAGGACAGGAAGCTCAGGTACGAGGGAGCTCCTCATCTAATCGAGAGGCCTGAAGAAGGATTATTTATACGTCTTGTGTTGGATTCAGTGATATACATATTTGATTGACCCTGAGAGCTGCACTACACGATTACACAGTTTGTTGGCCGTGCTCCAATTCCCTGGTGGTGCCGCATCTCCCTCTCGATTTGATCCTTACGGGCACACCTAGGCTGCGACAATCATCTTACCACTGTCCAAGATTAGACTTTCGGGCTGCAGGGAACTTGAGGACCTTCACTCTGGGGCCATCAGGAAGGGGGCTCTGCCAGACAGCCGCCCAGAAGGAATAAACTCTCCTCAAGATGGAGATTTGGTGAGCTTGAACCTGCAAACAGAACCCAGATGGCCCGCTGCACCACCTCGACCTCGACACCACGCTACACATGCTGTAGATCTACTTGAAATTAATGCTCATTGCCCCTTGCAGGTGTACTTCCACCTGACGGTGCGGCGAGAGGATGACAGAGTGGTGGAGACTACGCGTCTGTCTGAGAGTGGGGTGGAGGGCTCTGGAGTGCCCAGAGTTTTTGTGCTGGGCAAAGGGCTGCGCGCACCCAGGGGATGGGAGCTCGCTCTCTATGGTGCGCACAAATGCTGCTCAATGGACCTCTTGAGTGCATGCCAACACAAGCAGCCGCATTTGTACTGTGGGATGCCTATGAATCTTGTCCCAGATGCCACTTGCATGCACATGCACAGACTGTATCATGTCTGGTGGGAAGAATTTCAATGATCCTTTCAGGTGCACCCGATTGCAGACATGGGGTTTGAATCACCTGTATGCCAATTACATGCACATGGACAACGTGTAATGATAGATTAAGAACACAGGGTTAAGTGATCCCTTTTGGATGCACCGATTGCAGACATGAAAAAGGGAGAGAAGGCGCGCTTCATCATGAAGCCGGAGTATGGCTATGCGGGGAAGGACTGCCGAGTGCCGCCGCCGGCGGGCTGTGCAGCGGACGCCGCATTTGTGTTTGACATCCACCTGGTTGACTGGTATGGCAAGGACGAGGTCCGCGTGGCGTCGGATGACGGGGATGTCTTCAAGCGTAGCCTGTGCGAAGCAGAGACCTGGGAGACCCCCCGAGCGCCCTTTGAGGTTCGTCTTTCTATTGCAATGCCTTCGCAGTGTCTTGCTATGTTTAGAGAGCAGTCTGGTCGTTTGGATAGCCAGTGCAGAACACAGGAGATGACGTGCACCTTTTCGTGCACATGCGCGTGGGTCTTCTGGGGTGTTCTGCAAAGGTCTTAGGATTGCAATCCCTTGCTGGCCAAAGTGCTGGTCATGAAAAGCAAAGCCCGCTGCCATCACAGACAAGATGATTGATGTTATGTAACTGATGATCTCCACTGGCTTGTGCAGGTTGAGGTGACCTGCACGGCGCGCATTCCCTCCAGCAGCGGCCGTCAGGGAGAAGGGCGCACCTATTTCTCAACGCCCCCTGATCAGCCGCTGTGCTTTGCCATTGGCGACGGCCAGGTCAGCTACTTCACTTATGCCCTTGCAGCCTTGCGGGCCAAACACCAACAGCAGCGACTTCACACGCGTCCGTACGTATGTGATGCAGGCTTAGCATGCAGGGGGTAAGGGACGCATGTGTGAATCAAGTTACATGGTGTAGGTACCGAGCGGGTTTGAGGATGCCGTGTGCTCGCTTGCCAAGTTGGAGCGTGCGATTGTGAGCTGCCCTGCAGCCAAAGCGAGGCCGAAAGGCCCTGGTGGCCTGGTTCCGCCTCCCCCAGATGGAATTGACAGAGTGGAGTTTGAGCTGCAATTGCTCTCAATGCTCCAGGTGCTGACTTCTGCGATGTTTGGCTTTCTTCGTGGTGATGATTCTATCTCAGATTCTTTGAATTCCCTGCTGCTCTGCATCTGACGCTGGATGCTTTGACCAGCTGTATATTCTATGTGCAACTGCAGCTTTCATTTCCACACATTGTGAAAATCCGCCTGTATCTTAAAGAAGCCTGACAGGTCTGATTCGCTGCACAGGTGAGGGACATGACGGGGACAGGGGAGGTGACAAAACGGAGGGTCATAGAGGGCAGGGGAGAATTTCCAGTGGACTGCCCGCTCGAGGACTGTGCGGTCCGCGTCCATTACAAGGCCACTCTGGCCGGCACAGATAAGGTTGACTCCCATTTCCTGGAATCTTTGGACACTGCCGCCTATTCTCAGCTTAACGCTCAAATCTGGGAGTTCTGGTTTCTTGTACATGCAGCTTTTACGCTGCTGTAGGGGGTAGGAATCGTTGCCCGTTCAACCAATTCTTTTGGGACCCACAGCCTGTGCTGCACAGCGTCCGACTTGCTTGCTGGTAGGCTTTATGCAGATTTCTCGCAATGCAAACAGTGCCGACCCTCTGTGGGCAATTCAAGACTTCTTGCACTGCAGCAAGTGGTGAGATGTTGCGCGTAATTTCAGGTGCTGCATGATACGCGGGGGCCGGATGTAGCAGCGGCACCGCTGGAGTTCAACACGGGGATGGATGAAGTGCCAGAGGCGATCGACATGGCGGTGCGGCTGATGACGCCCGGAGAGACCTCCCTCATCCGCGCCGCAGCTCGCTACAGCTACGACGGCCGCAGCGACCGGCCGGAGGTGCGCTGCGCTTCCCGGCACCCGATTGCAACCTGCCGTGATGCATGGGAGACTTGCTTTTTTGCTGTTGGGGTAGTGCTCAGCCGTTGTGGCCGGGGAACGGCGTTGCTGTGCTGCTCAGTGCATGCTTAAAAATGCAAAGAGGTAGGACGGAGCAGATGGTTAAGGGAGCACCTCACTGGAATCAACTGCCTCATGCCGGATGGTTTCACGTGCAATTAGATGTTCTCCTGGTAACAAATAAAATGTACAAGCACACCATGTGAGATGGTGGCGTTCTTGTCGCCTTCACAGAATTATGGGGAAGGCTAACGCTCCTTGTGGACAAACGACAGGGGTGCCCAGAGGGCGCGGAGGTGGAGTTTGAGCTGCAGCTGGTGGACTTTGACAAGCAGCCCAACTGGCACGCGATGAGCGCGGACGACAAGCTGGCGCGCGCGCATGCGCTGAAGGACCAAGGGAACGCCATCTTCCGGACGGGCCCAGCGCAGTACAGCCGCGCCGCCGCCAAGTGGGCCAAGGCGCTCAAGGTCCTGGACAACGCCTTTGACATGGACACCGAGGAGCAGGCACGTCCCTGCCAGGGAATCAAAATACAGTTGTAACTTCACAAAAAAAGTTAATTGTTGCTGCATAACGTTCGGTTGTGAAGCAGCCCTTCCTCTTATCTCCCTGGCGCTTGCACTGCTTTGATGTCTGCACATCGATTTTCCTAATTTAAATGATTCTAAATAATTTACTATATGAAAAGACATAACGCCAGCATGCATGCGGTCCCCAAAGGCAGGCTGGGGCGTTTAGATGTCTTCGGCAGGAATGTTCTCGACGGATATTCATACACTGTATGGCATGTCACCAGAAAAACATGGTGTCCTCAAATTGCCTTCAAGAGGCACATAGCGTTTCCATATATGCGGTGACTGTGTGCAGTTGGCGGCGGCCAGCAGGGACAAGGTGGACTGCATGACCAATCTGGCGCTGGTGGCACAGAAGGAGCGCCGATTCACAGACTGCATCAAGTGGTGTGAGAAGGCCCTCAGGTGAGCCATGTCAGACCGCAAATCTCCTTGTAAGAGAAGGAAGTCTTGAGCTCTTTCTCTTCAATCTCCCCAATAACATACGGGTGTTCTGGTCCTGGAAGAGAGCAAGGTGATGCCTGCAATCAATGCGTCAATGGCTGATGCATGGGGTCCTCATGACAATTGGGAGTTTATGTGCAACAGGGAGGTCACAGATCACCCAAAGGCGTTGTTCAGGCGAGCAACGGCAAATGCAGCATTGATGAACTACGAGGCGGCACGAGAGGATTTTGAGCAGTGCAAGCAAGTCTGCCCAGTCATGGCCAAGGATGTGGACAGGTGTGTTCTGATATCAATCGATCTGTTGCCAGAATCATCTTTCGAGTCAACACAGTGGCAAGGACCCAGACAGTTGTGAGGTGTTGTTCTCATCAAGTTGCTGTGGCGACTTGTAGGGAGTTGGTCCTCATGCAGAAGCAGCGGAGAGAGGCTGACGCAAAGCATAAGCGGAGCCTTCTGGGCTTCTTGAAGAAGTGAACAAGATTTTTCACTCAATGACCAATTGGCGTGACGACTTGGCCCGGGCTGCTGGAAAATAAGCATGGCTTTATATACTGCCTACTTCCGTTTGCAAATTGAGTTGCTGTAGAAATGATTGCGAAATTGATCAAAAGACCTCCGCACTCACATCCGTGAAGGAATTGCTGTCCTTGCATCATGTATGCGCTGCATACTATGCAGATATATCACCATCAGCCGACTGTGAATTCCAGGCCGGTTTCGCCAATCTCTCCGGTTCAAGTTATTCTCTGATCAAGAATACCAGTATTCCAGACATTTTTGCAAGCCAAGTAAAATTTCATTCAGTGCAATTCGGTCAAAATATTTCATATGATGCTCATGCATGCTCATCATGATCTTGATTTGCAACCACCTGGACTGCTTTGCAAAGGCTGACTCACCGCTGCTGTGTCACTCGTCTGCTCTCCTGACCGCGCTCTCCCCCATCTCCTGTACTTCTCCCCCGTCCTCGGTCGCCGTTGGATGCTCGCCCTGCGGCAAGACACCATGCCTGAGTCCTTTTCATTTTGACAAGGGTCCCTCGGAGCGGGTGCATCCAGGCAGACCGCAGGTTGATCTCACACCGTTCACATTGTCATGTTAACATAACGTTATTCATACCAAGCTTGATTCGACAGTCGCATGTCATGTTGCATCTTTGCAAGAAATGGAAGTCCATTCCACATGACAAAATTCTTTCTTGTGCATAGAGACACTGCACATAACGGCCGCACCTCGGCCCCTGCCGCCGCCGCCACCGCGGCCTCTTCCTCGTTGCTCGCCTCTGCCGCTCTGCCGGCGCCCCCATGAATCCACTGAGTCTCCACCCGTCCAAATCCGAGGCAGACCCTACAATGCAAAATGCCCCTTAAATGGGCGTCTCTCGCATCTTCTGCAGCCAGTCCCCCAATCCCAGTTCTCCAAAGGGATAGGTGAGGCATCTGCCGGACTGCCCAATCCTGAAGATGGGTCCCCAAGGATCTGCATGACAGAGTCACACACTACGGTATACAACTTAGTTATACTTGTGATTTCTCTTCTGAGATGAGAGAGAAAGTGCACCTTGATGGCGATTCCTGTTGGGGAGGTGTAGTAATCAGCACCCCTGTCGCGGGAGTGCACAGATGGCAGGCTGTCAAGCCAGGCAGTGTAGTTGCTGTCCAAGTTCCACTCGTGCGCGCCATCCTGCAGTAGCTTCAGGTACCTGCAGGGTGCCAGAACAGGCAATGGTGAGTCAGCGCAGGAGTATGACCATATGTAACTCCTTGGGTCAGCTACAGAGGGTAGGAAGGGCAAAATCAATTGCCGCACATCAGCCGCGGAAAGGTATGGTGAAATACACACCTGTCACTGGGAGGCATGCCTTCTTGGATCAGCAGATCAGGCGGGGAAATGAATGCCAGGGCCCTAACACTTGGCCGGCCATCATACGCCTCCACATCCACCTCTGTAGGCCTGCCAAAGAGGAAGGAAATAAGTTTGTCCACCCTTTCGTGACCCATCCATGGTCAAGGTGAGCTGAGAGGTTCATGGTAGGCAATCCCTTTGCGCTGCGGCCTTGCGCTGAATTATTGTTTGGGGGTATGACCAAGAATATTGGTGCATAGGGAGCAGGATGCGAAAAAAATCCAGTCATCAAAAGCCTAAATTGGCAGGTGCTGGTCCTGTCATCATACAGCACTGCGACAGTGTCGCTCTAAGCAGCAATACTTGCAGCGCAGGACATTAGATCTCCCGAAACACTGAGCACCTTACCTGTACTCGTGTTCCATGTGGGTGAGCCTTGCCATGTCCACTAGCTTTATTCTGTACAGTATCCCATGCACACTGCCCTGATTGCCCTCATTCACCATCAGATTCCCCATCGCCCCCCTGCACATTGTGTATGAGATCTCGTCAATTGCAGCAAAGCAGTATTCATCCCTTGAAAGCGTTCCCTTTCCACATGCATTCTGTCCTCACAATACCTGGTATTCAAATTATCACGGAGCAAAGAAGCCCAATGTTTTTTAGAGACAGCGCCACCAACGCCTGTTAGGAGCAGCACCTGTGATTGAAACTGAGGCACCAGCCTTGTAGGCAGCCGGGGACTGATTCCATGGGCTGAATGCCGCGCGATCCAGTCAGCTTCCCGCTGCACATGTTTGCGCCATAGGCAAAATACCACGCTCCTTCTCGTTGCGTGCCTAGGCCATACTCTGCTACCTGTCACACCCACTCAGCAAATATGATCTGGATAGCTGAGAGGCTGACACTTGCAATCACATAAGATGTCCTGATTATGCGTTGAACAGCCCTTACTGCAGGAGATTGGTTTGCGTCCGGCGTATCCAGCTCACCTCAGGTTCAGGCATTGGAGGCTGCAATGTAAAGGATGCCACGTAAGGGGCGTTTACTTCTCTCACAGGCCCATTCCCGCCCAATGGCACAGTGTACCTTACCACGAAGGGTTCCATAAATCCTGCTCTGCTCAGTATGCAAACACTGCCGACAGACCACTCTTGCGGCGGCCATGTTGGCTCCAGAAGCTGTCATGACAACACAGAACATTGTGAACAAGGGGCTCGTCACACTCCTTCATGTGCAGCAAGGCTGCTACAGCATGCCAATGGCAGTCTATGCATACGGGGGCATAAGGGGTGTGCTATCAACATTCAGCCCTGACAGAGGGGAAAGGCGTACAGCAAGCCTGCCTGCTGTGCTTTGCTTGCTTCTGCGGGGGAGGGCCACTGGCCCAGGGACAGGTGAGGGGAGAAGGACGTGATCCCTCTGGATGGGTCACTACTCAAGTCTGTGCATTCAGGGAATGTGGCCACCAGGGCGGCCTCCAACTGTATGAGCTCCCCACAGCAGGGGTCCAGCCACAATGTGCAGCTGCGGCCGTGCTCAAAACAACGCAGGTCTGCCAAGCGGACCTGCACATTACCACTGGATCGAGCAAGCTCATGGAACGCGTTATCTGCATTCCACAATCGATGCCAATACAAAGGATTGCAAAGTCACCTTGAAGGCACTGATGCCTGCGATGGCGACTCTGGCAGCTTCAGCAGAGCTCTCAAGTGCGGAGCCATTGTCCTCAACGAAAGGATAGACGAGATTGATGTGGGGTGGCCACCTTGTGAACGCCAAACATAGACATAAATTTTGGCAACCGCGAGGCAGGTCTTTGTGTAAGAGTTCGTTGCAGCAAGCAGATTCCAAGCATTGAGAAGCCAACCTGAGGAAGCTCTTGTCGTTCCGAGATCGGATCACTTGGATGTCGTGCCAAATATGGCATGGTGGCACGATGGCTATTGCACATCTGTGATCTTTTCTGACATTTCCAGCAGTCACTGGGACACTAGACATGTCACGATGAGACAATCTAGTAGCACGAAGTGCAGATGTGAATGGAAACATGCGTCTGAGCATAGGAACATAAAGCTGAGGGGCAAGATAACGCGCAGGAACTCCAACAATTCATCATCGATTTACAAATCAATTCCTGTTGCTTGGAGCTTGAGATCCTGCTTTCGGTCGCATCCAGAAATGCACGTGTGAAACTTTTCGCACGTGCCGGCGGCAAGGCTTTTTCCTTTTTCTGTGAAGGTTCATCGCAATCGTGAATTTTTCAAATAGACAAGATACTTGAGAGCTTACATCTCAGATCTTTGCTACTGACTTGAAGGTCAGTGTATTTTCCTGTTGCAGAATCGGGTGATTGAAGACGTTCTCAAAGGACCCTCCATTTTTTACACGCATTACCAGCAGTGACTTGGCTTTCTAGGTGCTGGGAATAGTTTTGTATCCTGCCTGAGTGATGCTGAGTGGGCGCTGCACCTCGCTGTCCTTCGACCGGTGTTCCGAAGCGAAGTGCGCAGGTGCTCGCGCCTTGACCCGCGGGGTCATCAGACCTAAGATCAGAAGTAAATGCGCATCTTCACATGGCTTTCCGAGCCATAAGAACCTGTCTGTGCCTTCAAATGCCCGCCGTTCTGTCTCTCTTGTAGCACGATCCTCATCAGCAGTAGTGGACTCTGGAGGTGGATCGACTACCGGCGGAGGCTCAGGTGCCGCTGCTGCCGCATCTTCAATGCCTTTTAATTTACTTGATGCCATCAAACACCCCCGATCAGAAATGGGGACCCGGCAGTATCAGCATTATGTCCCACAGAGAGCGAAAGAGCACTAGAGACTGTCTCTGGGACCAGGTGGTGGAGGGGAGGCGAGGAGGGTAGCGGAGGAAGAACCAGACGATGAGTCTGGGCAGGACACTGATGAGATCCTAGCACAGGTGCAGTATCAGTGACAAGCAAACTGCCCACCGAGAAGCTCCTCTAAAATGTATCATTCGGCATGTTCACCTGCGACTGAGACTGACTGCTCCGTGCAGGCTGATGCCAGCTTTGAGCGGCTCCCCAAGGACCTCCAGGCATGCCCCCACTCCCTCCCACACGCTCACCTGCTACACAACAACAGGCTTGTGCATGCAGATACCCGCTTACATGCTCTGATGCACATCAAGCTATGTTTTCACAGCCAAAGGGTGCACTCTCTTGTCTATGTTGCATTCAAAAGCACAGCTGCAATGCACAGGTCTAGTTTCCATTGTTGCTATTGCAATTGTCAGCGATGCAATTACCAGGGCTTGTCTCCGCATTTTCCATCCACCATCTGCCTAATAATTTCTGATTTGCTTCATGTCCAGGATGCGCTGGCGAGGGGCGCCATGTCAGCAGCGGAGCTGCGGCAGTGGCTGGCACTGGCTGCGACGCCGCTGCTGGGGCCGCTGTGCACGCTGTGGCCGGCATTCCGCGACCGAGTGCTGGGCAACCCGCGCTTCCTGCTCGTGCTGGCGGTCGAGGAGGTCATCGGATGCACGGCCAAGACCATCGCCGAGTACCGCGTGCGCAAGGAGGACTTCTGGAAGGTCCGCCTGGCGGCTGCTTCTACAAATGATTGGCCTGATCTCATGCACCTGGCCTGCTTGTGAAGCTATGGTACTAGGTCCCGAGCTGTCAAGTTGGCCCTTTCTGTGTTTAATGACTGAAACCAGGACTTGCCTTGTCGATTAATCCTGCAGCAAGGTGTGTACATGGAGAAGATCAGCTGGCTTCACGTCCATCAGCTACTTGCATTGATTCAAGCTGCGTTTATGTGAGGACTTCCTGACAAGGAACATTGCGCAGAATGTTTTAGGCCAAATGTGAGCTGTTCTCTTGTGCAGGAGATCGACTTTGTGATGTCGGATCTGTCGCTGGAGATTATCGGGGACTTTGCGATTGTGTGGCTTCTGTCGCCCAAGAAGGTCTTCACTGCCGCGCCCACCAGTGCCATTGGGCGCATCACCTCAAAGCTGCCCGGCCACGCTCTCCAGGTAATTTATTTACAGAAAGAACAGCTAATTTTCAGCCTCTTGGGCTTGGAATGTCTTCAGTAAAAATACAGACGGCTAGCAGCCAATAGTTTGGATAATTGTAAAGGGTTGTCTATGAACAACCCCGGCAAGCATATGCTTGAGAGTGTCTTTCGCAAGCCCTCCCTGCAGGCTGTTATCTTAAGGGTTGGCATCTTCTTTTGCGTTCAGTCTGTGCCATCAAGACCGTTTGGTACCGAATGGCGATGATCTGAAATGCTGCTGGCCGATGCATGCAGATTGGCAGCTTCTCGCTGGCGCAGCGGCTGGGGACCATGCTGTTGCGCGGCACCCAATTCTTTGGAGTGGGCTGCCTCGCCAGCTGCCTGGGACACAGCCTCACCATCTACCTGGTGCGCTTGTCTTAATGCCACCAACCATGATGTCTATGAGGCTTGATCTGTCTGAAACCTGACTGGATTGATGACCAGGATGGCTTAAAAAGAACGTAATGGCAGCTGTGCTCAGTGTCTGCGGAAGCATATTTTGAGAAACGACAGTATTGATTCGCGTAGGAGCAGCGCATCGGAGCGCCATTGCATTTGCACATGTTTGGAGGGAATGGCAAGGGCCTTGTATGAAAGGGGGCCATCATTGATGCCACTGCTGTGTTCCTGTGTGCAGGTGAACAGGAAGAAGAAGGCTGTGCTGGCACTGAGGGAGGCTGACAAGGCCGACGCAAAGAAGGAGGGGAGGCTGGCGCTGCTCCCAGTGGACGAGGATCCCGTGAAGGAGCTGGCACCCGTGTGGGACAACAGCGTGGCATGGGGTGGATTCATGGCCACGTCAGCAAACCTGCGATACCAGCTTGTCAACGGTATCGAGGACCGCGTACTGGTACAGCTCTTTACTGTACTTCTTGTTGGTTCCCACTCTGATCAATTCACGGGGTTCTGAGCAACATGCATGAATGTGCCAGCGATATCAACAAAATGCCCTGCTTTGTACAGATCATCTCTCTTCATTCAATTTATTGTGGTACAGCCCTGACTCTCCGCATGTTCCTGCTTTGATCAAGCCGCGCAGTGGTCAGATGCATGAGTGTGTGCCATCAACGTCACCAGAATACCGTGCCTTGCACATATGTCATTTCGTGCTGCACTGAGGTGGCATGCTTCAGTCATCCCGGCAGCCGTATGGGCACCTTGCCTGCGTGGAATCTCAGCGTGAAAAGTCAATACAGTTTTGTGACGATCTGCAGAGTCGTTGAATTCCTGGTTTGGTGTGCACAGGCAACCCTGGTGCCAAATAAGGTGCTCAACAATGCGCTGACAGTTCTCATGCGCTTTGGCAATACCTGCCTGGGCAGCGCGCACTGGATTTGGACCGCCCAAAAGGCCGGACTGCAGTGATTATCGAGTCTGTCTTGGAGCACAATTTTGACTTCGAAATAAAAATTCTAAGACTGAGAACACTCCCTTGGCTGAGCAAGGGTGTTAGCAGGGAGCTGTGAGTTCAACTGCAAAGTTTGCAGTTCCATCTCACATAGAGCCTGAAGCCTTGCAGCTCGCATCCGAGAAGAGAGTGCTCGAGTGGTCATGCAATCAAAGTTCCTGACATTGCAATAGTTTGCTGCATCTTTACTTCCTTTCCATGATTGCGTCCTGCTTGCTTGAAGACTGCAGATTTATGATAGGGCGGCAAAGCAAGTACTCCAGGAGCACGTTGTCAGCTACGCTGAGTAATGTATATCTCACAAGCACATTCCATTGAGTAATGGATGACCTACTAGACTGGAAGGGACAGCAAATTAAGCAGCAGCAAGTGCTCTTGTCACTCAGAGCCATTGCAAGCTTGCTGTGCAGATCGACAGTCACAACACAATATTGTATTAATACAATATAGTATTAATACAGTCTTCTGACACTTCACAGGGCGCATATGTGCACAATCTAAAATAGCATCCCAGACATGCAATGCATGTCCACTCTGCTGCCTGCTTTTGCCCGAAGCTGCCATAAGAACGTCTCTGTCCTCTGCATGCAGCGCATGGTAAAGGGCCACCATGACATCTTCTTTAGCTGGCAGGGCATCTGGAGACTTGCAAAATTGTGATCCTGTTACGCTTCAGGCTTGGCTTGGCACATTCCTAGAGTTACAGCTACAGCGGTCTCCAATGGTGGGCTGCATTTCAGTTGCGGTTGTTGCCAAGGAGACGCAGGAGGTACAAGAACAGGTTCACAATGTCCTGCGCAACACCCAATAATCAGATGCTCCTGACTGGCTGGCTGGCAGCAGGTTATGGCTGAAGCGTGCAGCATCACAGCCAAATTGGAAGTAAAGATGGACACCGGCATAATTCCATATTTGCTGACATTTGAATCCAGTGTCTTCTTTCTGAACAATGTCAGTGGGATCAGAACGCACCAGATACAGCGAGACAGAGGCCATGATGTAGTCATCCAGATCGTGCCTGCAAAAGAACAGGAGTGACACCGTCAAATAAATACAGAACGCCAAGCCACTGGCAATTCAATCACGACCCAGGAAAGGATGCAGAGTATAAACAGAAAGGGCCTTCTGCAAGCACGATGTTGAGACGCGAGTTTAATGCACAGGGATGCCCTCACCTGGAGATGAGGTTCTCAGTGTCAAAGACAATGTAGCCGCTGAAGACTATGGCGCCCAGCAGCGCAAAGACTGTCTTGCCCGGGCCGCCAACATAGGCTCCAAAGGCCACCTGCATGCCCAGCACACAATATGATTGCAATCATTCGGAAATTTATTTCTCTGCCGCCTGAAATATGTATCATAGGAGATACAAGATTTTTCAGAAATGAGAGAGTACAAAAGCAGTAACACTGCAGACAGACAAGGGCACTGTATCACCCACCTGTATGATGCTCCAGAGCACCATAGCGGTCAGCGCTGCAAGCACCAAACAAGTTAGATATCAGCCCTCAAGCAAGTCACAACATGAGTGCTCTAATCTGAGGCACCATCTGGCAAGCGTACAACTACGGTCAAAGCAGGGCCGTGCACATAAGAACATATATGATGCATGTGCAAGACACTGTAATTGTGACGAGGGAAGCGGTGACTATGTCAAAGTCACCTGCAAAGAGGATGGGCCCCAAGCGCTGGAAGCTGTAGCCCTTTCTTGCGGCGTGGAAGGTGTACGTAGTCAGGCCCAGCACTATGGCCGCTGTCAGGCAGAGTGCCTCCAGCACCACAGCCGGCTCATAGACTGTGCAGGCAGTGCCCACGCCCACAGACAGGGAAGCAGTCTGCGTACAGCACACACCCGCAGCAGTCAGCACATGGCAAAAGGGAAGTCAGTGATAGCATGCGCAGCCCCATAATGACACGCTTCACCACTCATGAAGACATGGGTGTTTCCACCGCCAATGTGAAACACTTGAAGGGCGCCAAGCATGCACTGTGCACTTGCGCATGTAACAGTAAACGCCACAGGGCATGAAGATGTGCCAAGACAATAGTCTGAGAGAGTTCACGCAGGAGCTAGGCAGGCGTACCCAGAGGGCAAGGATGATCAGGTTCTGCGGGTGCTTCCTTGAGTACATGTAAAGTGGGATGAGACCTGTTTGCAGGAAACCAATCCTCAAGCCATGCGCGCTCAAAACACTGATGAGTGCATTTCCTTTCACAGCAATGATAGCAAGGAGTTGATGGCAAAGTCTGAACTTTTTAGGTTGTTGATAAACTGCAAGGTCAGGAGATTTGAGCATACCAACGAGGGGCAGAATGGCACAGGTGATCTGGAACCACAGGCTGGTTGTCACAAAGCCCCTGACAGGGGGGACTGCAAGGATTGTGCCAGCTACAATGGCTGTGAGGACCAGTTGTGCTGAGATGATGCCATACACCTGTCATGCCACAAGGTTCATAAGATTTCCTCCTGGTGAAAAGGCAACACCAAGCGAAGCAAGAAAGCAGAGCTAATCACCAATCCTCGCAAGTCTCTGTCCCATTGTTGACCAGTGAGTATTTAATTACTGTACCTTCTTGATGAAGCCCCATCGAAGCATATTGTCTGTCCTGGACATGCCTGGCACAAGAGGAACCTCCTCCAGTGACTCAGGGTCTCTGTATGTTGCATGCTCCTCATACTGCACCAGACGCAGCGGTATTTTATACGCTTTCGATGTATGCCCGTGATACATTCAGGTCTCCACACAGTTAGCGTAGCTTCCTCAGGGTGATCGTGACTCTCCAAGCACAGCTTTCTGGAGGCTTCTGATCACTCAAGGGTAAAGAGACAATTCCCAGAGTATATTATATTTTGCTGATGGCAATAAACAATTGCAGACGTGACCCAGGAAGTGAGCCTGTGCAAGCAATAAATGAGGAAGCAAGACCGTGAGCTCGATTACGCAGCTCATCTGTTGCATGTTCAGAAGATTGATTTACAGATCAGTATGCGGTCCAAGCAAAACAGACAAAAGACCCACACCTTGCTGGAGCTTCCTGCTTCCTTTGGCATGAAATCTTGTCTGTCCATGGGTCCTGAGCGCCTGCTGGGCAGAGGCTGTGCTTGCATAGCAACAGCAAGAATCCAGTGATATATGTCACTTTTCAACGCACGATTGACTGCTGGTCCTGAGCATTGTTCTCCGAAACACTGGCTGTTTCCACTTCATTTCCCCTCAGAGCTGGCGAGCGGGTTTTGATTTCAAGGGAAGTGAGAGGGCAAGATGTCGACCAAAGAACGACTGCCCTTTCACATCTAAATCTCTCTTCTCTTGATATCCATTGCTGTACTGATATATCTCGAATTTTGGTCGGAGTGCACAGCATTTGCCAGTGTCTTGCGGGCGCATCGGATTCAGATATCTTTAGATCAAAGCAGATCAAATGCAAAGCGTCTCCAGTGAACGCTTCGCTTTGGTCAGAGGGTCCCCCTTTTTGGCCGGAGCACATTCTAGATACTTCTGCAGGAATTCGCCTGCATCACTGCATCAATGTCGGAGGTTTGTGCCCGCCTTGGAGATTAACAAAGCAACTCCTTTCATGACCAAAGGAACGAAAGCATGAAGCCAATGAATGGTGACTCATCAATCATGTTGATAACAAATTTATGGAGCATCAGTTCAAACAATGTGTAATGATCATCGTTGAGTGGCTTTCCTGCATAACAAACCCCTATCAAGGCCTGGCTTCTGAACTATTTTCGCCTTTTCTTTTTGTTGTGAAAGGCGACAAGCACCACTCCTGCGCGCGGAGCAGGGCGCTGTCACCACAGATGAGACAGCAGTGAGTGGGATCGAAAAGTCAGGCAACTCCTTCAGTGCCTTGAAGGACATTGAGGCTATCCAGGAGATCCTTCCCCACAGGTGTGCTGATTTGTTTGCATGTCAAGTGCCACATGCAATGAATCGCAATCCTGTGCAGCTGTACAGAGTGAATATTTTGTAAAGCATGTCCCCTGATGCGCAGGTTTCCCTTCCTGCTTTTGGATCGTGTGGTCGAATACGTTCCACAGAAGTATGCAGTCGGGTACAAGAATGTGACGGCAAATGACAACTTCTTCACTGGGCATTTTCCTGAGCGCAAGATTATGCCAGGCAAGATGCACTGCTCATTCTGGTTGACCAAAAACATCCCGGCACGGCAGGAAAGATCCCCTCATACTGCAGGCAGAGCTGGTACAGGCAACTCTGTCATGTAGTTTGCTTTGCACCACGTCTGAGTCCTCGCCAAAGTGACTATGAGGCTCTGGATGATCAGAGAAATCATGCCTGACACAAAAGAGACTGCATGATCAGCAAGCTCCCAATGTTATGCAAATTGTATCCTAAATATAGATCATCTGCTGCCTTGCTAAGATTGACCCTTGAGCACCCAAGTGCGCTGTGAGCAGGAGTCTTGCAGGTGGAGGCGATGGCTCAGCTGGGGGGCATTGTCATGATGGATCCTGAGGACCAGACAGCCAAAAAGAACTTCTTTTTTGGTGGCATCGACGGCTGCAAGTTCCGGCGCCCGGTTGTGCCCGGTGACACATTGGTGTGTTTCACCCCTATTTCCTTGCACTGTACTTCCCTGTCTCACCCACTGCATATTGACCTCACCCCTATCACCCTTCATATGTTTCCTCCTGTCTTACCGATGGCATATTGCCCTCACCCCTGCCACCCTTGCACTGTTCTCTCCTGTCTTACCGATTGGTACCCCGGGCATCCGTGAAGTGTTCTCCCTTATCTTAAAGATCACACATTGATATCCAATTGGACAATTGCTGGGACATATGCTTGAGTAATTCTTCCCTTGCATTCTGGCATGATGAGCACCTGCTGTGCCCACCTGTTCATCGTATAGAGCCAGCAATGAGGGCAGCAAATTATTTCCCACTGCAGATTATTGTTAGCACAATTCGAGTCAGCTCCAATGCGCGCAGCAGAGTCTCCTTGGGGCATTTTTTCACACCTAATTGCTGACCTTTTAATACAAGAGCTACCGGCGCTTGATCGGCTGTGTGGTGGTGCAGATGATGCGAGTGGAGCTGACAAAGTTCAATCCGCGCTTTGGGATTGCCAAGATGTCGGCCAAGGCGTACATTGGCAAGGCCCTCTGTTGCGAGGCTGAACTCACTCTGGTCATGGGCAAATGAGATTCTGAAGTACAGTCTGCGTACAGCGGTGATAGTCATTCTTGACTGGCCTCGTCTAAAATACTGTGTCTCAGACAATATGCCCTGACAAGGGATTCTTGGAAACACCATGATGATTGCCCAGGTTGCTTCATTGTGTGAGCGTTCATATGAGCAGTGAATGGTGTGCATATAGATACCTGGCATCTCGTAGCTTCTGCATGGCATTGGAAGTGCTGTAAACTTCTTAAGCACATTGGAAGTTGCCAAGTTTGCTGAGGCTAAACTCTAGAGATCTGCAGCACGCTATCACGCTATAGCTAGCTAGCTATGGCTAGCTCTGCAGATCTGTAGCCCTCAGCAAGTTTAAGATTGGAAGTCCTCCGTAGATCAACTGAATGATATCCTCCATCTGAAGTGTAGCTCAAATAAGAGCTGCAATGATTGTGTCCACTTAGGCTTACTCATCAGCGTAACGCCATATGTAACGCTTCTGCCCCATGTGATGCCTTCCTCATCCCAGGCGAAATTTTACGTTAAAAAACCGACGCACAGCAGTAATCAAAGCAGCCATGGCAAGCTACATAGGAAACAAGTTCGGCAAGGACGACCATGACAAACTGGTATGTACATGTTCGGCAAAGACATCGACGTCTGTCACACCTGCAACCCAAAAGCTTTGAAGTTAACTTTTGATGCATCTTTCCCACAGGCGGAGTATGAAAGAAAAGCGAATCCGAACGATAGAGGGCAACAGGCTCTCCTCGAAGAGATGCGGGCCCATGTGAAGAAGGTGATGCCCACCACCTTAAACACCTGCATTCATTACTAACAGATACCTGACGGTGGTTGAGATCAACATTATTCGAATAAATTCTTTGCGACGTGCAGCTAGAAGAAATGCGCAAAAATGAAGACCCTCGCCTGTCCTTCTCAACTCCAGAGTTCAAAGAAGCACAGAGGATCTTCACAGACAACTTCAAGGTCAGACAAGTTTGAATTTGCTGCCTCGATTTGTCATAAGTATAAGCAGTGCAGTGGCGGGTTACAGCTCGATTGGCATCTCATCACTTTTTGCGCGCAGAAAAACTTTGGCAAACCAGTTGAGTGGGCGCTCGTCAAGGATCATGCTTGGTCCACGCCTCAACTGCGAAAGTTGGACCAGCCGGTGCGTGCAACACAGCAAATCTGGGAATTTTCTGGTCTGGTAAACGCGATAGTGCATTGTTGGTCTCTTTAATAAGACTTCAGCCCAATTGAATATGGCATGATCTGCTATGGCTTAATGCAGGTGGATGTCGAGGGCAAGCCTTGGCCGCTTGACGCAAGCGGCAAGCCAGTGCTAAAGGCTTGACAGCAACAGGGACGGGGCTAGGCTTGTGCACTCAGGCACCCTCTTGGTGCATGGTCCAGTCCTCACCTCAGCCCTGATCAGCTCTCACACTCATGAGTCAGCTGTGCTGGATACGCACAACATGTGACAAGTGTACTCCATTTTTTATGTAGCTGAACAGTGCCATCACTTTCTTCCGAGAATATCTTGTTGCAGCATGTCACAGCGCCAACCACTGGCAGATATATATGCTGAGTAGACGCCACAGCCCTCGTATGCCTTGCACAGTAATATCAAAAGTTATGACACTGTCATGCAGTTGAATCTGCGCAAGTTAGGCTGCAGGATTGCTCATATGAGTTGCCTGATAAATGTGATATATATCACTTGATCCTTGGTCACTAAAATCATTAGAATGAGCTTATACATATCGTGGGCCAAGTTGCGGTGCGAAACAGTGTTCACACAAACGCTCTTTTGCTCATCATATATTGTACAACCATGCACCTACGCATGTACACCTTTATGGCCTGGGCATGATTTTACAGAATTGCTGGTTCTGGGGCCTTCTACTAAACCGTACGTTCACTATGTTACTGTATCTTCCAGCAAGCGCGAGAGCAGCAGACCAACCATTCCATGTGTTGTAACAACTGCTTGAATAATTGTGCATTGGGAAGCCGCGGGTGCAGCCGTCCCTATGAGCCGCAGTGCCTGACACGGCCACAAACAACCCGCAAGCCCGAGCATGTGCTGGACGCTCGTCAGAGAAACATGCCATTGAAGTACTCATCAAACTCCTCGTCTCTGCTGGTCTCCAGCTGGGGCTGTTTCCCCTTCCACACATTCACATCTTCACTGCTGCCCCCCGCTGCATCACCCTCTTCTTCCCCTTGAACACCCTCTGTGTCTGCTCCATTTCCAGCTGGCTCTGGCTCATCGCTCTCCCTTCTCCTCTTATGCCCAATGATAGGCTCCGCAGGCGCTGCTTCAGATGCATGCCGGCTGCCGTCCGCACTGCCGCTGCGCCTCTTATGCTTCTTGGCTGCCTTCTCCTGTGCGCGCAGCACCTCCTGGTTCTTCCTGTAATTCAGCTGCTGCGCGTGCTCCGGGCACACACGCACCTAGCAGACATCACAAGGTACATCAGCTTTAACAGTCGGCATTGAGAGCACACACTAGGACTCCTGTCTGGCGCGCACAGGCACATGCCAAGGGACGACCACCACCACAAGCACAGCTGATGCTTCAGGTGTGGCATGTCAGTTCTGACAGACCAATTGAAACGTGGGCTCCCCAAAGAACATTCTGGCGCATATGTGTCATGCCAATGGGACAGCACTAAAGAGGCTGTCCAGAGGCGCACTGCGAACATCAGGGCACACACTCTGCCTCTGCCGTGGCAATTGGGCAGTATGGTGGTAACAGAGGAGCTGCGCACCTTGACGAGCGCCTGCTTCTTCTCCCCGGCTTCCTCGTAGCCGAAGGGCACTTCGAAGGTGGCCAGTCCCCGGCTCTCCGAGCAGCCGCGCGCGCTGCAGCTGAATTGACCCATCCCAGCAATGACCTCCTTCTCGCTGCGCCACCTCATGCCCACCTTGCCCTCCTGCTCCCCATCACACACCCTTCAGTGAAACCCCTGGATTATAATTAACAGAGAGGAGTAAACAATGCCAGCTTCAATGCCAGTAATATGCTCCTGACTGCCCATCACAAGTGTGTACCAGTCAGCATCTGAGAGGGTGCGCAGGAGTAATCCAAACCAGAGTTTCACGCTTTTCCAGTTTATTTCTTTGCCGTGACAGTGTGTACATTCTGCTCCACAGGAGATCTGTCAAGATTGATAGGCCCTGCATGCCTCTGCCAGGGACCCAGAGCAATTTTCTGCCCTGTTAATGTATATCAGAAGAGGTTTGACAAGTGTTGGACCTGCACCGCTTCTCCCCAGAACCAACCAAAGGCGGATCGCTGTACCTGGTACCTGGACAGGTCTACGATGGCGTACTCGCGGTACAGCTTTGCATAGTAGCGCTTTGCCAAACGCAGCGCCCAGAGATCCTCTGCAGCCGCGTCCTCCTCCGCACTCCTGATGAACCTGTGCATATTAAAAAATGCAGTGAGCGACACTGTCTGAGACAAGTAAGACATACTTGACATGCAGGGCTAGCGTATGCATGACCAATCCCATGGCCCCCACTCAAACAATGGAGAGAGATGTCATGAAAAGGGAATCATGCACGGGGGGTCGTTTTTGAAGAGATGTCTCTTTGATGCTTAAGAGTGCAAATGATGCTACATATCAAGACGGGCACCAACATCAACTTGGCAGCAAACATTGAGAGCATCAAGCACCAACTTTAAAGACATGCCTGCAGCAAATTTAGATGATTCAGCCTGATCTCAAGAAGGACTGCCACGCACCTGTATTGTTCACGGAGGATGTCGTAGTCGGTTTTCAGGGTGGACTGCTGAGCGGGGGCCGGCAGCTTCCCGCCATAGAAGTTGACATACTCGGCCATAAGCCGCTTGTGCCTGTCATATGCCGTCAGCCCCAGGAACTGCCGCCTGTGCTGCGCAGTAGCCCCTGCTGCGGCTGCTGCATCACTGCCCTGCTGCATGGCTGTGAATTGTCACCCTGCAGACTTCTGCTGATTCCCAGTTTGCACTCAAGTGGGCTTCCAAGAACACATTTGCTGTCTGACAGCAGCAGCCTCTAGTTGTGGGATCCTCCTCAATATCGTGGCAGATTCACCAGCTGCTGGCTGACGGGCTGATCTAGCCACTGCCTGAATGGTGTCAAAAATGTCCTAGCATCTAAATACGGGAAGCAGTGCTGAGAAGGGCATTCCCTCACTCCTGATCAAGATACCTGCACAAGGATGGGATTGTGAGCGTGCTTGCAGGTGAAAGTACGTGGATAAGTCGGAATATGTAATGGAGGAGATTTATGGACGTTCAGATGAAAAATGTCGTACTTTGCTAGGTCTTCTCTCAATCGTGGTGCTGTGACAAACTTCTTGAGAGGCGGTTCCTCAAACTCCTTCACTTCTAGATTATCGACAGAGTAAGTCTTTTTGCAATCCTGACCTGCGAGTCAGCAGGAGGACTGCGCAAAGAGCAACATTTCTCGTGCTTGCCTGGTACCAACGATGTAGACAATTGATTGCTTTACTTTCGTCCCTATACGTACCTGCAAAGTGCTTAGCGAGCAACAAATGCTTGAGATCTCTCCACTGCTTCGAATACTTTGATTGCAATTTATCTTCGTCCACCTCAACCATGTGGACAGCCCTGCCAGATTTTCAGGTGTGGCTGGAGTTTGCAAGTGAAAGTACTCGCGCTACACGAGATCAGGGTTGCCTTAATTTGTGCACAAAAATTTGTTTTACTAACGCCTGATTTTGATCTGAGCTGCACGACATCACGACATGCATGCTTCATGGCCTGTCTTGGCACCCTTGAAACAACAATATTTTTGACTGCAAAAGGGCTTATTTGCCCAAAATTTTCGTCTTATATTATTCTAGTACATGTCAAAGAAACTCTATGATCGCACTGGAACACTACCGGCTGGGTGCAGCAAGCAGATCACTTGTCAGATCTTTGCGATCCTCTGGTCTGTGTTCGTCTCCAGCATCAAATATAGACAAGGGGATCAAATCCATTGACAACAGTGTGCCTCCAATATCGAAAGGTATACTTTGAATGCAAATTTCCACGCTCTTCTTTCCACTCTTCGAGGAAAGCAATGCCATCTTAGACACAATCTAAAATTCATTGAGGAGCTTCATCGAGAGATTGACAGTCCTAAAAATTATTGATGATAACTGGGCACGTCACGCCACATGTCACATTCAAAGTCATGCTTCCTTCGCAGGGGAAAGTGTGACATCTACATCCACTGTTGCAAAAAAGGAGTATGGGTTCATGGAAAGCGCAGAAATATTATTCTCCCAGCGAGACAAACCTCGCCTGGTTGGCAGGTGCATAGATCTGAAGATCTGCCTGCTCCCTTTCTGAAGTACCATTTTCAGGCCTCTTGCTACAGGTGGCATTCGTTCTGCACTGCAGGTGGGACTGGCATGCCTGGCAACTGTTCGTGTCTTTGCTACCGCCCTTTGGTGAGTCAGCATACCGCTTAACCAAAGAGTACTGCCATTCCGTCACATTCATTGCGCATAAGGGGCCCACCTGTTCCTGCCGAGTACTGCAGTTGCTGCTGGAATAATTGCCTCAGAACGCAATATCGACAGCCGTAATCTTTGCAAGAATGTGTTGTGCAGCTGTGTACTGCTTGGCGATGTACGCGAGGAAAGAAATGCGACAAATGGAGAGTGAGAAACAGGCTGAGGTGAGTGCAGATCTGAACCCACCAGGGGGACAATCGGGCCTGCAGTTGGTGCAAGGGCTTGTCTGCAACTTTCTTTCTATTTGAAATCAATTTGAGGAACCCATGCAAGGATTGCCCCTTCAGAAAGAAGCAGTGTGGGAGGCAGAATTGGCAGAGGAAGAGCAACGACATGCACCAGTGCAGCAGGAACAAGAACAGGTGCACTAGCATTTCCGGCTTGTTGATGCAGAACAAGCGCATTTTTTCTGTGCACGCGCTCACAGCAAGTACACACCCCGTGGTATGGCAACCATGCATTTCCTGTGATGTGTTTGTGTTTGTGATCCTGTTCTTTGCATTTTCCATATGCCAGAATGCTAAAGGTTGATCGCTTGCAGATGCGATCTCGGCTAGAAGCGCTCGAGGAGCTTGTGAGGAATCTGCAGTCACAAATGGAACGCCCCAGGACAGTCAGCCAGCCAGCCCCCTCTGACTTGACGCCAGGTACTGTGCTGATCATGTTAAGTGCTGCTTGAGTGACCATTGCTTGAGTGACAAATCCTTGAGTGATTGTGCAAAACTTTCAGAAATTTGGCTGGGTACCTGTTGCAGGTGGCATCAGAGGGCACCTTGCAATATCAGACAATGTGACAGCAAGGTCAATGGGTGCTTATGCATGGTGCAGATCCCGGAAAAGGACCTGGCGATGCGGCTGCCTTGGCTTCTTGTAAGAGACCGCCTTCTCCAAGCCAGCCCACCTGGATTAGATGGCTCAGCCCGCAACGGTCCCAGCCACAGCAGCTGGACCGCGAATCTAGCAGCGCAGAGACATCTGACGAGAAGATCCCAACCACCGGCAGATCTGATGCCCCAAATGTGCACGGCGGCAGGGGAAGCTACCAGTTCAATGGTGTAAATACCGCATCGAGTGATCAGAGCACTCAGGCAGGGCTGGCTGCAGTCAGGGATAGTGCAGCGTCAGCTGCTCCTGATGCAGATACAGCAATGCGTGCAAGGCAGCAGGAAGCAGCTGCCTTGCAGTCGTCAGAGGGAGGGAATGGGGCGCCAGCGGCTGACAGCCTGGGCGGGCGTGGCTGGTGGCTACCCAATCTGGCGGCATGGCTGTGGCCGGGTGGTCCCGCACAGACAGACCCTGCCCAGAGCAGAGGCTCTGATGACAAACCTGCAGGCAAGCAGGGGGGTCCTGCTGGCGAGGTTGGAGGAGCAGGGAGTGCAAAGGGAAAAGGCATCAATGGAGCGCTCTCAAAGGGGTTTGATGGAGCTCCAGAGGCTCGCAGGGAGCAGTCACAAACACCGACAGATCGGCGCTTATCTGAGAGTGAGATCCGAATCTCCTCGTTTGTTGATGTGCTGTGGTGATGCAGGCATAGGTGGCAGAGCTTGACTGACTTCTTCCTTGCTGATGCACATGGGGAGTGAAGTGGACCTCATGCGTGCGTGGCTACTTATCAGCTGTGGTGTGCATGTCTGGTGCAGATCAAACACGTGATGCAGCGGCGTACAAAGAGTGGAAGGAGCGCAGGAATAATGCAAAACAGACTTCATCAGCTTCTGTGCATCCTTGAGTGTTTGTTTCGGCGCTTTCGACAGCGCTGCATTGCCCTATCTGTCCGACAGTTCTCAGAAGCTGCAAGAATTTTCAGTTATGCCCTGCCAAATAATGGCATTTTTTGCTTGTTTGAATTCGTCTGTCCTGACCTGCAATAAATTTTCCACATCAATCGCCTCAAGAACCTCGCTGACCCGCTCCTGCCTTGCCTTCACTTGTCGACTCATGAAGGATGTCGTCGTGGGCTCGATTTATGTTTTGTTCGTGAGCTGTCTGGCCGCACAATTAAATACCTAGAGGCAGGGCAAATTTACAATACATCAACCGCCTTATCTTGGAGCAAGAAGCTTCCTTTGGACCTTCTAGAACATTCTTGCAGAGGGTCATCAGGGCAGCCACTGACAGGAAGTTGAGGTCTGGATCTCCGCCATATTGACGGGCGTGTGTGCATGGAGGGCGCGCGCGCTTTATAAATATGTACACATCAGTGTGCCTGGAAAGCGCATCAACGGCTATTCGCATGCACGGCAGATTATTCATCTTCAGGCTTCCCACCGCTTCTGTTGGTACTGCCAACACCATGTTCTTGCAAATACAAACAATTATTTGCATGCATGCTTAAGCTCATATGCAAACCGCCGGTGCCAAAACCTTTGACTTTAGAATGTGTCTGCCTGCCGAAAAGCTGCAATCATAATGCTGCCATATTATTTTCCTTGATGTTCTGGCAATGTCCAAGTAAGTCACAATCAATGGCTTGCATAATGCTGAGCACTGCCGCACTGGCGGCCAGTCCAGGGCAGTGCTGCAGGGAAGCGGCTACCCGGCCTGGCCCGGCGGGTTGCACGCGCCCAGCTGCAGCTGTAGCCAGAATGTCGAGAATCAATATGCCGTTCATATTTGGCTACATGGTGTTGGTATCAAAGTAGACTTGTCTGTATTACTAATGCCCTTAGTATGAAGTTACTAACCAACTGCTGGAACGCCTGTCCCAGAAACGAGACCACCAGCCAGATTTGCACACACTCGTGAAGTCCTGTCGCGTCTATGCTTGATCAAAAGGTTCGGAGCTAAACAATGAACAACTCAGTCCGTTGGCAAGCACGTCCAGGACCATGTCATACTCTTCACCAGCACCCATCTGCTTTGTCCCGTCGATTATATAGCACTACAATAATATGTCAGCTAAACTCGCCGATAAGAATCGTTTCACAAAGGACAGCTTCGCCTTTTGCGAGTTATTCATGCCGCCTGGATACTGCATCTGCCTCACAGCTGCAAAGCAGAAGCCTTCGTGGACAATTAGCGGCTGTGAGGTTGTCGTACTCTCTGCAGAGCAATGGTCACAGAATGAGGGTGCAGATGCAGCCTGCCAGTCACAGCGAGGAATCCAGTACTGAGGAGCAACCTGGGGATCTTGCTGAGCAGTCCAGCACAACGGCCTCTTCAGTCAGATCAGAAGCAGTGATAGATGAGGAATCGACAGAACTGGCAATCGAAGCCGACAGGTCCCCCTCACAGATCATAGACACAGAGACAGCTGGGACAGCTGGGGAGCCCTCTAGCAGCACGTCAGAGCAGAGCACAGGGACCGAGTATGCGATGCATCGGCAGCCTGTGGTATCGCCAGTCGTCGATGAATACTGCCAGATCATGGTCAACTCGGTGTCTTGGACCGGCGAGCTGCTGATGCAGTTCTTGCGGATGCCCATGGTGCCACGAGGCAACCGGCTGATGGACCTGCGACTGGCTGCACACATGGACCCCAGCAATGCTGAGAAGTGAGCCATTCCACCACTGAACTGTCTTGCTGCCATCTTGCAAACACCAAGCTGTTCCCAGGATGCACAGGATCACGTCTTGAGGGCGGTATCTGGCCATATTTGCCATTGGTGACCAGGAAGATGCCTGCTGCCTCAGACATCGCGCTCATGATGTGACAGATATGCGCAGTGCTTCACGTTGCTCTCCATGGGGCTTTCATGCCGCATGCACGGCGAGCAGATGTCTCAGAGAAACGCAATAAGCTCAGGCAGTGATGGATCTGTCATGTTGGCGCAGGTTCACAGGGCTGGTGACAGCGCTGAACAGGGCGGGCATGCATGGAGAGGTTGTGCAGCTGGTGGACGAGAAGCGTTTCTCTCTGAACAGCGCGGCTGCTGCCGAGTACCTGCGCGCTCTCGTGGAGACCAAACGCCTCTCCAAGCTGGCCGAGGGCGGCGCCATCGAGTGCGTATCTGTACTTTCTCATTCCTCACATGTCTTTGCCCGGCATGTCTCAAATTGGAGTCAGCAGGCGCTGCAGCAAGTGGGATCGTCAGCAATATTATGAGAAATTTCCCAAGTGGAAGTCAAGCATATTTTGAGTGCAGGCCAAGCAGCACGTCATGGGACGGTCAGCAATGAAATGAGGGCCTTTACTCTCAGTAATTGACATTTTTGTGCACTGTGATAGCTTGGTGCATTTTGATGTTTTAATGCATGCAATGCTGAGATGGGTCTTTTTTGTGTGCAGGTCCGGGGAGGACCATCGGAGCCTGCCAGATGTGCTGAGGGACCTGCAGTCGCAGCTGGCAGGGCAGGAGCCCGCGCAGGTGCCCGGCCAGTCGCTGGCGCGGCCGCTGCATGTTGTGCTGCAGGTGCACCCCCTCTGCAATCCTTCTGGTCTTTCTCACGTCTGCCTGTCATGGGAATAACCATATCTTCGGGGCCTGTGTCAGTCTTCAGCCGCTGTCATTGTCATGTCTTGGAGCGGCCTGCTATCAGCTCTGCGCTTGGCTTTCTGTCTAGGGCGCAGCAGGACTGAGGGCTCTTATCCAGTTCTGGAGGGTGAAAGGGTTATTAAGGATTTGAAGATGGCAGGAAGAAGGACAAAACAATCAGGGACTTTTGTGCCAGCTTGATGACTGGAGCTTTGTTGCTCATGCAGGCGGAGAGGCGGCCTGGCGCGCTAGTGGGAAATGTAATGGGAGGCGTGCTGCGCATGGTGACTTACGGTGTTTTCTTCTCGGTGCTCGTGCTGCTTGGATCAGCAGTGCTGCGCCGCGCGGCTGCAACTGGCGCGGGGGGTAACGGCCTCGGGATCGCCGCTACTCCTTCGCTGCCTGGCAGCAACGGCGCGTCAAACTACGCTCCCAAAGAGTACAACAAGGTGCCCCACCCACTGCAATATTTCTTTCTTTGTTTTCTTATCATATCTGAGTGCGTGCTTGCTGAGGTGCAGCGATGTCAGCAGGGTTGCTGCAATCCTGCAGTGCTGCACTTTTTGCCCCTCTCATGCTCACACAAGAAGCGCCTTGACAGTGCTAATTGCTGCTGTGTCATGCCACACCATGCCTGGTCGTAGTAAGCCGGAGCTCCTGCCCCGCATGCATATAAATATGAATACAAATTGTACACCTGCAGTTGTGTATATCAGTCATATCATGTAGTGCGCTGTGCTGGCTGCAGGATTCGGTGCCGGAGAAGAGCCAGAAGACGTTTGCGGACGTGAAGGGCTGCGCAGAGGCCAAGGCGGAGCTGGAGGAGATTGTGGCTTTCCTCAAGGATCCCTCCAAGTTCACGCGCCTGGGCGGAAAGCTGCCCAAGGGCGTCCTGCTGACTGGACCCCCCGGCACCGGCAAGACTCTGCTCGCCAAGGCCGTCGCCGGGGAGGCAGGCGTTCCCTTCTTCTTCAGGTGCTTACCAGCCGTTGATTTTGAACTTGAAAGTAAACACCAATGCTGTGCCAGAAGTAGTGGCTTGTGCCACTCCTGCTGTTGCTGAGAGGCAATGCATGTCCTCTTGCTGCCACCTTGCACCCGTGCCGGGGCGCTGTTCCGGTACTGCAAAAAAAGACTTGCAATCTGTTATTTTCGACCCCGCTTCTTGAAGTGGAGCACTAATACGATGATCATGTGTCTGAGAGATATTGAGGGGATAATTCTCTAGCCTCCGTGGCGGCATGAGGGTACAGCATGATATAGAACACGCGGTCGATCATGCGTATTGCTTTTTTGTGCAGCTCTGAACGCACAAGTTTCTCATGCGCAGGGCGGGGAGCGAGTTTGAGGAGATGTTTGTGGGAGTGGGGTCGCGGCGAGTGCGAGCGCTGTTTGCGGCCGCCAAGAAGAAGGCGCCGTGCATCGTGTTCATCGACGAGATCGATGCCGTGGGCGCCTCCCGCAAGCTGTGGGAGAACCACACGCGCAAGACCCTCAACCAGCTCCTGGTCGAGGTGAATTGCCCTGGCCATTTGAACAAAGTTTGGCATTCTGCATGAGTTTGGGCATCAAATTTATGGTATTCAGGGGGCCGGCCAAGCATGCAGAGCATGTAGGGTCACATTTGTGGCGGTCAGCATACAAGATGCATTGCTGTGCAGAGAATAGTTAGCGCGAGGTACACAGTAATCACCTTTGGCTGAAATGAAAGCTGTGGTTGATGTAAATCATTTGCTTGCCGGCTTTGGCGGTGAAATGCATAACACATTAAATTCACTTGCAGGAGGAGATGTTGTTTATATGTGTGGCCTGACAGCTATCCTTTCATTCTGTACTGCCGTGGAATGAAATCCTCCCTGACAGAAGGGTGCTGTGCTGGTGCGCAGATGGACGGGTTTGAGGCGAACGAGGGCATCATAGTGATGGCGGCCACCAACATGCAGGAGAGCCTGGATGCGGCGCTCACTCGGCCCGGCCGCTTCGACCGCCACGTTGCTGTGCCGCTGCCCGACGTGCGCGGCCGCCTCGAGATCCTCGACTACTACCTCCAGGTGAGCAGCGGTTTGAGGAAGTGACTCCACTAACCAATGTGATCATCTGTGGGAGCCATACAACGAAAGAGTGCCGCTGTCACCGCCAGAAAAGCCAGAAGACAATCCACATTTCATTGATCCAGACAGCAGGATCCAATGTAGGACAGCTAGGAGAGAGAGAATCGGTGAAATCAAATTATGTAGTAGCTGGGAGAGAACTAAGCAAAAGCAATTTTTGTCTGACAAGAGCCTTGCAAATTTTTGAGCAATAGTGAGTCAGCGTGTCATTGCCATCAATTTTTTCATGTTCACTGCGCGCAGGACAAACCGCTGTCGGAAGACGTGGATTCAGCGTCGCTGGCGCGCAGGACGGCCGGCTTCAGCGGAGCTGAGCTGGCAAACCTAGTTAACGAGGCGGCGCTGGCGGCCGGCAAGGGCGGCCACGCACGCATCACGTCATCCATGCTCGACGAGGCGCAGGACAAGATCCTCATGGGCTCCGAGCGCAGGCAAGCCGCTGCCTACATTGCCAGTCACCCTTCACAGTCTTTTGCCAGGGGTCCCGGCATGTGCAAGAGTACCTGCACTTTGTGCAGTATATTTCCTTGTGATATCGCAGGGCAGGGGGCAGAGCTGCCTGTCACAGATCAGAAATGGTGAAAAACAATTCCTGTGCTTAGTGCGCAGGTGATGCACGTATGAGAATTTAATGCAGCCACATTGCTGTTGGGGATCCTCCAAGTACTTTCAGGGGCCTGGATGTTTCAGGAAGGGCCGAGGACGTCAAATCGATTCCCAAAACTGAGGTCGTCTGATGGTGGAGGAGGGTAAGGCACTCACCCAAAAGGCGGGAGTTGAGATTAAACTGTATGCAGGTCGATGGTGAGGACGGCGGAGTCACTGCGGCGGACGGCGTACCACGAGAGCGGCCACGCACTGGTGGCCATCCACACGGCGGGCGCTCACCCCATCCACAAGGCCACAATTGTGCCCCGCGGCCACGCCCTTGGCATGGTTTCCCAGGTGCGTGGCCGCACCTTACTTCTGCAGCTGTTGTGGCCTCACATTGGCGCTTATGATGTCATTGCACCACCACAGATGTGTTGCAAAGAGGTCTTGCTTTGCTTTCTTGTGTGACCTTGCAAAGGCGGCGTGCCATGAGCAGGGCAGCAAGGGTAGCGGACGTCCCTGTTTTGATATTATCGGCAATAATATTGGAGTTATCATAGGATAAAGCGTCCAAAAGGACTTTTTAGCTCTACATAGAGTCTTTCGTGCCATGAGGATCCTCGCACCCCCATGTGATGCAATCTTTTTGTGGGGTCGAATATCACACGGTTGTGACAGAGAGCAAAATCTTGATCTCTTGAACGCAAAGCGAGTTGGTAGTGCATGTCTTTGAATTGCCGGACTCTTCTCTAACACCCCGACACAGGTATTATCCTGCAGTCTACTACACTTTGCAATTAACTGGGTTGTCGGTGCGCGGCAGACGCCGGAGAAGGATGAGTACAGCCGGACGCGGCAGCAGATGAGCGCGCACATCGACGTGTGCATGGGCGGCCGCGTCGCAGAGGAAATCATCTTTGGCGCTGACCAGGTGCGGCCCCCGACTCTTGGCTGTCATTCAGATTACTCCTCTCTGCTATTGATGGCGGCGTGCAATCTAGTCGCTCTGAAGGCTCAAACTGGTGGGCTTGTCCAAATCTGTCTGGGTGGCATTGCTTGAGGCACGGTGTTAAAGCCCAGAAGGCCTGGGAGGACTGTCACTGGGGCGTCCCTTCGCACCAGATAGGATTCCTTGTCAGGCCTGGGCTGTGCGCTGCGAGAGCTTCGAGTCACAGCCCTTTCTTGCCAGCATCACCCCTGTGTTTTCCAGCTGTGTCTCAGTGCCGAGCCCTTCAGCTGTCAGACGGGCAGGTCTGACAGGATCGCGTGGGCAGGCCTGCCAGCGGGCCAGCACCTGACCCCCTTAGGATTTGATTTTGAATATTTACTTGAGGCTGGGTCTAGGGGCAGAGCCCTCGAGTTGTGACAAGTGCAGGACTGACAAAACTGCGCGGGCAAGCCCGCTAACGGGCCAGCGCCTGATCCCCTTCAAGTTTGAGGTTGAATTTGAATTTTGCGAGCGCAGGTTACGTCGGGGGCGCGCAGCGACTTCCAGCAGGCGACGCGAGAGGCGAGGCACATGGTGACGGAGTGCGGCATGAGCGACGAGATCGGCCCCGTTTTCGTGGAGAATACCGAGTCCCCCGACATGCGCCGCCGCATCGACGGGGAGGTCTCGCGCATCCTCCGCGAAGCCTACAACCGCGTCACCGCCCTCCTGGTTAACCCCTTCGCCTTGCTTCATTCACCTCTTGAGCCAACTAACAAGGGCGTGCTGAATTTGGCACATTCTCCAGCACTTGTCCTATCTGGTTGCTCCTATTGGTGCCTCTTGCTCTTTTTACCATCCCCTGCTCTCTTGTACAGATCATCTTTCCTGAACAAACCTGTCAGTTTTCTGCTGATAGAAAGAAAGATGTGGACTCACTGGCCAACTGCAACATGAACGTGTCTTCCTAGAATGCCACCTGCATTCAAAGAGATTGCCTTTGATGTATGCGGCCTTTAATGGAAGGGAAGGAAGGTTGTAGTGCATTTGCTCACCTGCTTGTATGCCTGTGTGCAGACAGAGAAGGAGGAGCTGCTGCACCGGTTGGCAAAGGTGCTGCTAGAGCATGAGACGCTGACGCAGGCAGACATCCACGAGGTCATAGCCGGCACATTCAAGCGCGAACCTCTCCTGCGGCCCGTGGACCCAGAAGCAGAGGCTCTGCTGGGGGAGCAGGCGGCCCAGCCTCTTGCAGAGCATAGCAGCAACAATTGAATGCATGCCGTGATACCACCAGCCTGCAATTGCCTTGGGGTCGTCACTTGTCATCATTCTTTTGCGGGGCATCCGAGCATAACCCCAGCATGGCGCCAGCTTCCTTTCTGTGACATCCTACATTTTTGGTCGCCCCTGTCCAACATTATTGAAAAGTCCAAGTTCATTCGTCGCTGTGCGTGGTGAAGTTGGGATTGTCTGTGTTCCTGTGTTATTTTTGCAACTGTGGGTGGTAGTTTTCATCCTTGACAATTATGGTGCATTCTTTAGAGGTGTGCTTGGGAACAGTTTCATCAACATGCTAGTCTGCCTCAGTGAGGATGTAAGGGAAGGGTAAGCATGTGATATATGGGCAAAATCTTAGCATCATTCCTATTCTGTACTTGACATAAGAATATCCGGCATGGGAGGGGGTTCATGGCTCTTGTAACATGGAGTTCTTACCAAAATCTCCGGCCCAATGTCTTTAAATGGCACGTTGCATGTCGTTCATTCAATGTGCTTTTAGCTCGCATGCTGTTACAATGCTCGCCAGTGGCAAAATCATGTTGTAAAGCAAAATTATCCAAGCATCAATCTCAGGCCTCATTGCGTGCACCAAGAGCTTGAAAATAGAACTTTCCTGCTGTGGTCTCTCATATCAACTTTCTCCAAAAGAATGTCTCTCATGTAAATTCACGTCTTGACTTTATATTTGTAAAAAGAAATGCTCAATAAAAAGGGGCGGCAGGAGATTTCAGGCGACCCAAATGCTCCAACACCATGGCAGGCACGGTCACTTGCATGGGGTGATCAGACCGCTGACTAGGAATCTGCCATCAGCATGTGGTGGTACCAACTAAACTCTCTTTGTTCGCCACTGACTCAACTCCAATTTGACATGTTTGTGTGTCTGTCAGGGACGGCTGTGCAGCCAGTGGGCTGGGTGCATGCGCTGTGAATTCTTGGGCTGCGGCTGACTGGACGTCCCGTCGTCTGCGCGCTCAGAAAACACCGTGCGCCAGCATGGCGTCTGCCACCTTGAGGAAGCCGGCGATATTTGCGCCTGCCTGCAGGTGGGTGCTGTACTCCTTGGCAGCCTGCAACCAGAAGCACAGTCCATTCTCAAACTCTGGACTGACATGCGTGATCTTTAAATGATTTGGGTTAAGATATATCTTGGGTTATTGTGATCTTCACAACACGAAAGTAGCAGATGCAACAGCCGCCATAGCGCGCCTAACAGCCACTGGGAAGGCACTACCGCAATCAGTTGAAGTACAGCCGTCTGCAGAATTAATCCAAATCAGCGACACCAGCGAAGGCCACACACGCACGGGCAGAAAAGCACAGAGCAGCAAGGAACGCCCAAAAGCCACTTTCTTGCCACCAAGTAAGCCAGATTGCCAGAGGACTTCAGCGCTCAATTTATAAAAGGCCGTATATTGAGTCTTGTAACTGAGAGGCCCGGAGCGCGCACCGATTTGGAGGCGTCAAAGATGGCCTCCGTGATGCCCTCGAGCTATTGCTACTTGAACGTACTTGAACTTGCACACAAGGACACCATTTGTAGAGGTTATCTGAGGCTTCAGCGCTCAGAGAAATGGTCTCAAGTGAGGGGGGGTCCGGGGCTGCCTACCGATTTGGAGGCGTCGAAGATGGCCTTCATGATGCCCTTGAGCTTGTCGTCGACCTCCTCGCGGCTCCAGGACAGACGCGCGCTGTTCTGCGCCATCTCCAGCCCCGACACCGCCACGCCGCCCGCGTTGGCCGCCTTGGCCGGGCCAAACTCGATCCCGTTCTTGTGGTAGAGCGCAATGGCCTGGATATTTGCACACAATGGAAGCTCAGCAGGCACAACCTTTATTTTTTTGACAAATGTAGTGAGTGTGCATATGTTGTTTAGCCACAGCTGCAGGGTTGCTCCCATGCAGGTAATGGCCAAGAACCACGTCATTGGGCAGACACTTAGTCAATCTCAACTTTGCTCATCATATGTCTTCTCCCATAAAGTGTACTTCGGGGAATCGTGTCCTCTTCAGTCTTGCCAGGAACAGCGGACCTTCGCGAGGAAGACAGCGCTGACAAGGACCCTACACCTGCGTTCCCATGCTACCACACCAGAAATCACCCACAAAGAAAGGGGCTGCACCTCTGAGGTGGAGGGCATGTTGGCGCCCTCAGCCACAAGCTTGACGCCTGCCTTGACCAGCAGATCAGCATCCGCCTTCTCAACCTCGTTCTGAGTCGCGCACGGCAGCGCGATGTCAAACTTGGTCGGGACTTCCCACGGCCTCTTGCCCGCCACAAACTTGCCTGCGCACACGGTATGCGCGACTGTTGAGAGGCCACGCTCATTGCAGCGAACCATGTTGCAGCGGCTTTGTAATTGCAAAATTGCTGTGACTACGACTGCACAGCATATGCATGTGGGAAGCCACCAATTAACAGCGGGAGAAAAGAATGGAGTCAAAAAGCCACAAACTCTGGATTCAGGAAGGATTGGCAGGAAGATTTGTTTTTGTCCAGGTCTTGGCCAGACCCCCAAGACCTTGACAATACATGTTTCGCTGCTGTGTGAAGCATAGCACAAATACACAATCCATTCTCTCCGCTCATTGATCAGCATGACCACACATTTCAATAGCACAATCCCACAGAGTCAGGAGCACAGCACAATTTAATGCATCGAGCCTGAATAGTGAATCCTTGATTTCGTGAACCCTTGATTTTCCCGTTTCCAAAGGGTTTTAGTGATTAGGATTATGATCCCTACACCTTGGGAAATATGCGCACCGGACTTGAAGTCGGAGAGGCGGCCGCGCTTGATGACTTTGTGGTCATTGACAGCTTCTAGCAGCTCCTTGGTGAGCCCATCCTCAAAGTAAACATAGCCGGTCGAGTCGGACACCGTCAGCACAGTTGCGCCCAGCTCCAGAAGCTTCTCTACTGTATAAATCGCCACGTTTCCGGAACCTGACACCGCCACACGCTTGCCCTGCGCGCGCGCACGCATGCATGCATGCATGTCAGAGTGCTGCAGACGTACGGATGATTACACAAGCAAAGTACCGGTTGTGTGCTGTTGGCATGCAGACAAGTAGCTTAAACTGTGCACATAGGGATGCATGCCAATGCTGCAGAAACATGGACGACAGAGGAAGCCTGCTGTAGGATGAAAGGGCCAACTCCCCATTAAGGTGCAATAAAAAAGAGGAGATTGGAATTGAATGATATTCATATTTTTATCACTTGTCAATTTGACGGGGATCATGAGCATGGAGCCCCATCTGCCAGCGAAGCATTCTCCCTGCGTCCACGGACTGCTTGGCAGGGAGAACGCTATGCATGCACAGGTGCCTCCATCTCCAGGCTGGTTGCCGCTCGGGCTTATTTGCCACTGGATGCACGACAAGCAAACATGCTTGCTTGACAGTAATGGTGATGTGTCTGCTTGATGATAGGTGCTTACCTGGAGGCTGTCGCCCTTGTCCTCCAGCATATTCTGCACAAAGTACACCAGGCCGTAGCCGGTGGCCTCTGGCCTGATCAGGCTGCCTCCAAATGACAGCCTGCACAGACAGAGACACCCTTACCCATCAACACAAGGACGATACAGTTGGAAGCGCATGAACAGCACACAGAAGAGCCAAGTTCAGCATCCTCCATTGAACAACCTTCACAAAACTTGCACACGTGCAAGTCTCTGCTGTATCAACGATGTTCGATGGTCTGTAACTCGCACTGCTCTGGACCTCAGGCTGTTGCGGCCCCACAATCTTACATTCCTTGAAGAGAAAAAAGCACCAAAAAACAGTAGTGACCCACCCCTTGCCGGTGAGGATGCCGACAAACTCGTTGCGGATGCGTTTGTACTGCCCAAACATGAAGCCCACCTCGCGGCCGCCCACGCCGATGTCACCCGCCGGCACATCGGTGTCAGCACCTGCCGAAACAGGCACAATCCACATCAGCTTCTCTTCGTATTCCCTCTTCAGATGCCTCTCACGCAACATGCAATCGAAGCAGGTTTGGAAAAGGCACAGATTTGTGTGTGCTGAAATGGACAGCAGGGGAGTTTCAGATTGCAGCGCATGGCAGCATGATGGGCGGTGGTAAGCACAACTCAGATTCCCAGTGGTGGGTTAAATCCCTCAAGGCAAGGGACGCGCACCGATGTGGCGCTGCAGCTCGGTCATGAAGGCCTGGCAGAAGCGCATCACCTCCCCGTCCGACTTGCCCTGCACATGCATGACTCACATCAGCCCCTGCTGTGATGTCAGATTGGAAAACAACCTTGCTGCTGTCCGTGCCAGGCAATGGCTGTACCTGTGCCTCTCTTGGCTAAAACATTGTGTCGCTTTCCCTCTGTCCAAGCACCCAGCTGGTCACCCTTCGTGTCAGCCTTCTCCCAAGCTGTTAGGTTAGAAACCAGTACGATTTACTCCTCCGTTTGTTACTTGTCTCAGTTTCCAACGCGCGATTCTGTGTCGCTGTTGCTACACAGCCCCAGATGATGGTCAGGCTCAATCTAACGCGCCATGACCACCGATACTGAATGCTGTAGAGGTGCACCTTGGGGTCGAAGTCGCAGCCGCCCTTGCCGCCGCCCATGGGGAGCGTGGTGAGGGAGTTCTTGAAGATCTGCTCAAAGCCCAGGAACTTAATCACCGACAGCGTCACCGTCGGGTGGAAGCGCAGGCCGCCTGCATGCGCACATAGGCAACCTCAACACTCCGAAGAGCAGAGGCATCTCCATGCCCTCATGCTTGGAGGCCACAGTATCAAGCAGCAAGGACACCAGTGCAACAGGCTTCCGCTGTCATGTGCTGCTCCTATGGACTACTCATCAAATCAATCATTCTGCAGAAGCTGCAAGAATCCGCCTTTCACTTAGCGAAGCAGGGTAAGCTTTGCAGTGCTCTGGCCATCAGCTCTCCTGGGACTCTGATCTGGAGACACATGATTTATCAAAGTGGGTCCTTGACTGGGCCCTTGATGACTGGAATGAAACCAAGCCAGCCTTAGAGGGAGGTTTCAAAGCATGGACCTTGACAATGTGCAATGCAACAGAAGAAAATACACAGGACTGGGGTCAGAGCGGCACGCGCACCCTTGTAGCCATCCACTGTTCACGGAGTTTGAAAAAGCAGGAAGCTGCACAGAGTGAAGCCATAGACCAAAGGAGGAGCGCAGAAGCGGGGGCTGGGGGTTGAGTGGTGCGCTTACCCTTGTAGGGCCCGATGGCGGTGGAGAACTGGATGCGGTAGCCGCGGTTGACGTGCTGCTTGCCAGCGTCATCCACCCAGGCCACGCGGAACTGGATCATGCGTTCCGGCTCCACCAGACGCGCCTGATCAGGCCGCACACAGAGGGTCAGTACACATCTACAAGCCTGAGTCTTGCAGCCTGCTCTCTGCGCTCTGTACCCTCACAGCGGCATGCCTCTGACTGCGCATGCGCACCTCGCCTCGCCACCTCTGCACAGGGATGACTAATCTGTGGTGTGCTTGTGTGATTGTGTCGTGCAGCAGTGATGAAGCTTAAATTTGCGTGACATCCTTGACACTGGTATTTTGCCTGTCCTGTCACATTGCTACGCTGCAGGGAGTGAGGGGACGCCGCTCTCCTATTATATCCTTCCTCGTCATATGCATGACATTGAATACTGGAGCACAGTGAGTTTGTGGTCCCGGGCATGCGGACTATGGGCGGCACGCCAAAAGACATGTCTCAGATGATGGAGATAGCTGGAGGCTGTCTTTGCCAGGTTACAAGCTCCGTTGGTGGGCCTTGGGTGGCTAAATTCCACAGCAGCACCTCTGCACGAGGCTAGCCACAGGCAAACTGAACCTCTGTGGCAATCCAAGGTTGGCCTTGGACGACAAGCTCCTGTAAACCAAAGTAGTGTTGTGGAGTAGGGGTGTCAGAGACTTGTCGCGCACCATGACAGGAATCAGCTCCGGCCTCTTGTCGAAGACGGGCTCGAGCGTCTCAAACACCTGAAACAGACCAGGACAAGGACTGAGTCCAAGAGTCCTGACAAGTATTGACAGATTTGAGGTCAAAGTCGCTCTCGGATGCCAATTGGTGCTACACATATGTCACTACAAGACAAAATGCAGGTCCACGTATAGAGCAGCATTAGAACAAGAAAGTGCTGACGCACCTCCTCAACAGCCTGTAGGAACTCGGGCTGAGCAGGATCGCGAGCCTTCACGGATTCGAACAGCTCCTGCACAGACGTGGGAGGTGATGGTTTTAGCTTATGCTCAAGATTTGACAGGATAACATCTGAAAAAGCTTGTGAATCTTTGACGAAGGCAAGACGGCTGCCTGCATCTGCACACGGTGCGCCTGAAAGGCCCTTATTTCCCGTAACAAGAGGAAATCGATCCAGTACCGTTACGAAGATATCTAAAGAACGCAATAGATCAATTACCCTCCTGCTGTGTCCGACAATAATCCATCGTTATTGGACCAACAAGTTTTTGACCTAGTTTTCACATACCCAATAATACAAAACGGTCTAGATCCCTGAAAGTTGTACTGAATTTGGCGCCTCTATGATATTTCTCCCTGACAACTCTCATTGGTACAGAGAAGAAAGGCCAGCTATCTTATGCGGCTGATCTGCTCTGTTCTAGGGTATACCCCGACAGCCGGGTTCTGGAAGCTGGCCGTGACCGTCATCTTTATCGAAGGTCGTATGCGGCTGTGGACGTCCTCCTTTGCGATTTGCAGCAGTGTTCTGTCTCGGAAAGGTGACCGAAAGTTGATATTTGCATCCCATGTGAACCCATGTGCGGGACACAATCGAAAGCTACGGGAACATTTACGGAAATACTGACCAAGTGCAAGATCCGCAGAAATGCTTTCGGTGTTTCCGACATCGAGCTGATTGTTGAAGTCAACTTCTCTTCTTCTTGACCACTCAATCTTAGTGCAGTAACTCGCTGTATGTTTTAAGGGATTGACTGGTGAAACACTGCATTCATCGCAACCGCACAGTGGCCTGGTCTGCCATGACCTACTGAGACTGCCGAACTTTCCTTTCAAGCTGTCAAGACGTTTACCTGAAGATAAGTCGTATCGTGGATTAATGGATAGTGGAACAGCAGAGGACCCGGGTCCTAACAAGGCTGCAGACTCCCACCATGCAGATGATCCGTTGAAAGGGCTGTCGCATCTCGCTGACGGATTGGAACCCGGGTCCTTCCAAGTAGATGACTATGAAGAGGTATGTTTTCCGCTTAATATGTACTGTACAATTGCAGAACAGAGTTGACAATGATGATCACGCATTTGCAGATCGACAATGGGTTAAAAATTCTCACAAGCCTGATTTTGGTCCATCCAAATGTGATGGAATGTGTATGAACCTTCTGTCGAGACTTTGAAGTATGAGAAGTGGCTTCGAGGAAGTTGCATGTTTCTTCTTTCTTATTAGAAAGAGGTGACTGCTGGGGAAGCTGCTTGGAAGCTCCTGTAACCTGTTACTTTTTTACGGGGAGCAAAGCTGTAAAGTGCCTATTTGAATTTTGCCAGTATATTGTGATTGAATTGCATGTCCCTGAGATGTGCTGCTGCATGCGCAGCTGGAGTTTGGAGATGGCATGGACTTCCTGGACACTGGGGAGCTGCGGACGCAGCTGTCACAGAAGCTGACTGCCAACACGGCAGCAGCGCGCAAACGCTATGCCAAAATGCGCGCGCGAATGAACACGCCGCACCAGATCCTCGCTCGCGACAAGGCTGCTTTTGTCCTCGGCACCCTTGGAGCCATGTGCGCGCACCTGCTGTCCTGCCTGCCTCATTTGCTTGCACATTGCGATTGCACAGTCTAACTGCAACCTCACGCTTGCAATTATAAAGGACCAGTCTGTACAATTTTGCATGGGATGATTGTGTGCTGCAGGCTATCAGCCTTCTGGCTGGGAAAAAGCCCGGGCACCTTCAAGCAGCTTTACACCATTGCTGCCTTTGTTCTCTTTGCAGTCCGCTTTCTCATCTACCGGTCCAAGGGGTGCGCCATCTCCTCAATACCTCTTTTTTGCACGTTTAGACGTCATTGTTGCATGTGCAAAGGACTTTGGTCTTCTTTGCCACATGGGGTGACTGGGCGATTTCTTTGGCAAAATTGCTGACAGCTTTTAATTTGCTTGAGATGTCTGTCGGCAAAACATGGCTTATCAGAAGCCTGGCCTGCTGCCTGCAGGTGGCATTACTACTTGCTGGACTACTGCTATGTCGTGCATGCGACACTCTTGGTGAGTCGTCGATAGTGCTCTGCTGCACTACTGTCTGTGTGAAAATCCATTGTGACACCGGATGTATATCCAGGGGACTTAGGAGGCACTTGGTTGTTTGCAGGTGCACCTCTGGGTGTTTCCACACAGTGCCTTCCTCCACAAGGTGAGATTGGCAAGCCCGTGACCTGACACATTCACATACAATGCACGCCATGTAGTTTGAGTGCTGAGGAAGAGAAGAAGACAATGTCTGAGCAGCTCGGCGTCGTTGCAGATCACCTTTGCCTATGCATCTGGCCCACTCGCCTGGTCAATCCTGGCATTCAGGTGAGGCATCAAAGGCCCCATTGAATGTTATGCAGCCTCATGGTTCAGTGCTTGCGTACTTCATTGTGCAACTCCTCATTTACATGAGAGAGGGCTGACAGTGTTGCATGCTGACAATTTCCCAACGTGCAGGAACTCCTTGGTGTTCCACTCGCTTGACAAGGTGTGGCTTCCTTAATGCATCAGGGCAAATGGACCCTGTCTTTATAGCTTGAGCGCTCTTTACCTTAAGATTCTTAGCTTTGAAACATGCATGTATGACTTGGGAGCGCTGGCTCCTATCTGCATTGCTGCATATATGATGCAAGAATGATGCAAGTTAAGTGATCATTATGCAACATTAACTAAAGGCATGTGCGTGCATGTGCGCAGATCACGTCGCTGTTCCTGCACTGGTTCCCGGCGTGCGTGGCCTGGACGGAGCGGTGGCACCCGGACTCAGAAATGCGCGTGGCCGAGCGCAAGTCGCCGGAGGCCGCGCGCGACTGGAACACTGCCACGCTGACGCAATTGGTGCTTCTGCCCTGCGTCCCTTACCTCCTCTGGGCCGTGCTGTACTACACCAAGGCGCGCAGCACAAGTCTAAACCTTCATGCATGATGCTGACCTGCTATCTTTGTGTACTAATGTCGACTAGAGCAATGCATGCCTGCAAGATCTTACACCTGCTACGCATGTGCAATTTTTCAGATGGCTGTTCTTGAAAGGGATGGCTGGGGTTGACTGAGTAACAAGGGAATTGATGCTCTTGTGGCTGACCGGGCTTCTGTATCTTTTGTGGGGTCAAGAACAGGCTTTGCTGCTGGTGTGACAGCAGGCTCTGGGCCATGCTGCTGTGAGGAAGACCTCATGAGGGGTCTTGGGGGGTGATGAGGATCCATGATGAGGTTGACCTATGCAGATAAGGGTGGATCCACCAGACTGAGGGACACAGGGTGGTGCTGCACGCAGGTGTTCATCGTGTCGTCGAACAAGATCCAAGAGCGCAACTACGAGACGCTGTACAAGTGGATCACACGCCAGAAGGGCAACATCATTACTCGCATCGTGCTCAGCGTGCCGGCACCCTGGCAGGTGCGCCCCAGCATGCCATACGTTGCATTTGCATTTTAGAGGTGTCCTGTATGTCCCACATGTTCCACCACACTGCTAGGCAGCCCTTTCATCAAACTTCTGGCGCTCATTTGGCTCTGATCCCTGCATGATAGCTTCTCTAATCTGCAGATTGGCCCCATGTAAGGTTGTAGCCCATGCTAGCACAAGACAAACAGGCAGGCCTCCTGAGAGAGGCCGTTCTGAGTTGCATGCAGTCTCCATGTCAGCAAGATCATCACACTGATCTTTAGTTTTGGTGCAAAAGAGGCTTTCAGGCAGGGGCATTTGAGCCTCCCATTCATATGCTGCAAGGTATCAAGAGGTCCTTGATCTCGCTTCATACTGCAACTTACACCCTGCGGCAAATGTGCAAGGGCTGCAGCTTCTTGCCAAGCACAAAGAGTTGACCTTCGTGTCTGCATGCTTGGCTGTGCCGGTCTGCCCTTGTTTTGGATTATGATCTGTCAATGTTCTGCACCTTGCAGAGGAATATATACTGAACTGTTTCTGTGGTGCCCGCTCTGCAGCAGCTTGCTGAATTGCAAAGATGCGCTGGCCTCCATGTCTGCAAGCTCAGAGTGTTCAATCTGCTGCTGCTTGTTTGACATCTTTTCTGTGTTCTTTTATGCAGCCGCTGGCGTACATGTGCGTGCACATCACCCTGACCACGATGACATTCGCGCTGTGCAAGCTGTGGTGGAGCAGCTACGAGGCGCACACAGCCTTCCTGCTTTTCATCCTGGCGGTGTCAGCCTGGAATGGGGCCTCCTACTACTTTGACTACTTCTCCAAGCACTACTTTGCTGGCCTGGGGGCACGCAGCAAATCAGAGTGACAGCTGCGATTGGACACCAGCAAGATCAGCCAGTTGACTTGCTGAGACTAAGGACTTAGTGTAACATATCAGCAGCTGGCCCTTAGCGTGTGAGGACTGGCCAAAAGCTACCTTTATGTTGCATGGTGAGGCGCCGCTTTGTACGCTGGCTTGCTGAGACTTTGACGGTGCACTGTATCAGCAGCTGTCCTTCAACGTGGGAGCAACAGCTGGCTGAAGGATGCTCGGATGAGGGCTGGTTTGGGCCTGCATGCAGCGGCATGACTGCAGATCTAAGGGTATGCATGTCTCTAGAGAACCCGGGCATGCATGTCTGCATGCATGCTTGTTTCGAACCTGCAGACATCCAGGACAAGTGAGAAAGCTGAATGCTTCATTCATTGCTTTAATTAGGAATTTGATTTCGAGGCTGGCGTGAGGGGTTGCGGCAGCAAGTATAAACTGTCTATCAGCTGTTGCTGTGCATGCATGCTCCGGAGTGTAGTTACTTGCAGACTCTGCAGTCTAGCAGACACGTGTCTGGCCATAGAGCACAGCCATGAGCATGGTGGCAGGTCCTGTAGTAGAAGTTCACAGAATGATTGCTGTAAAAGCAGGTCTTGCCAGTTCCAAGCTCAATCCAAGTGTAAAACGGTGCGCAGTACCGACAACAGGTTGCATGCATGCATGCAGAACCCTTCTTGAGCAGGAGCAAAGGCCCGCGCCTCACTATGCACCTTTAGAAACCTCTGTTGATGAGATTAATGCGAAGTCTTGCATTTCAGAGTGACCCAGACTCATGCATGTCAATTAGTCAATGCATTTGGGCCAGGCCTGACTCAGCTGCCAGGTGGTTCCCAGCACCATGCGCTGTCGGCTGGGACACAACGAGAGGGAGGACACTTCTGAGCGCATATTCTCTTGTCTGTCTCAAAACCAGCACCACCACATCCTTGTACTGCTTTCCTGACGGCAGAGCGGTGGGATGTGCGAGAACGGATTCTGCATATACAGCTTCATTGTGCTGTTTGCAGCCGCGGCGCTGTACCAAAACCAGAAAGACAGCTGTATTGTCCCTCTCTTGACCTCCTTTACTCAGTGCTGCTTTGTTTGGGCATCTGGCAATCAGGATTGAGGCCTACCCACTCTTGCAGGTCCACGACCCGACACACCCACTGACAAGGCGCCTTCTGTCCTGTGCAGGGAGTCTTTTCAGCTTCGAAGTGCCCAAGATCCTGCCAACCAGCACAAACGGTGAGCCTGATCGTGTAGATCTCGAACTTCCCGGTCTCTGGCCACGACCTGACGTTTTGCCGACCACCGACCTGCTGGACGAGCACTGCTTCTAGGATTTCGGCACCAATGGACCTGCAGCAGCTGTGCATGCATATGCATACTGTGCTGATCAAGTGAAGGATAGCTCTGTCAGCCGCTATTTGCAGCTTTCTGAGCTCTGCCTGGTTTTCCAACTTATGCAGGCACCCAGCAGCAGACTGATATCTTCCTCTATGATGGCCAGAATCTGACAATGGCTGTGGAAACCCTGGGTGAGTGCTGTGCTGCATCAGTGCTTATCCCATATGTGATGGAAGTGAGGCAAGAAGGCTTTGGCGTCCTCACTGTCATTTGCTGCTTGGTCCACTGACAAGTATCTTGTTGTGTGGCAGAGCTGAGTCTCTACACCAGACTGAAGGTCACTGAGAGTAAGTGCCTTATGGTCCTTCTGGCAAAGCAGACACACATTGCTTCCATTCCCTCTCATATTACTGATGTAGCTGCTGAGCTGTGCTGACAATTTGCATGCCTCATGCACAGATGGTACGGAGCTACCGGGCCTCTTCAAGCTGGCCAATGTTCCCGGTAAGTCGCTCTTTCTCTCTGCTTCTTATGGTTTAGCCCTTTGTAGTTGGCATGGATTGTGCATGGGAAGGAAGACCCGTTCCTGCAGGTTAGATGCCTGGCCCTGCATGTGTGTTGTTGCTTTGGAGAGCAAGGCAAAGTGATCTGCATCATCAAGCAGACATTGTTCCCCTGAGCCCAAGCATTTTGCCTGCTCTGTTGGAGATCACTGGTGTCGCTCTGGTGCACAAGGCTGAGGTCATTCTGCTCTGGTGGATAGGGCAGCCAGGGCAGAGGCACCTGGTGCCTATGGACGAGGATGCTTCCAACACGAACATCACTTCCCCAAATCTGCAGGCCTCAAACTTGAGCGGACCGCCCCAGCCAACAGAGGAGCCAACAGAGGGCAATACCCAGTCGGTGCCTGATACCCTGGGCATGCTCGGCGCTCGAGGTGCCTCCTCATGCCCTCCTCCACAACTTGCGCAGAGAGTGTCTCTTGCTTGCAGCGCTTCCTGCCAGTCATTCTCACCAGGTGGCTGTTGGCTGCGGTGCAATCGGCAATCCTGTCATGCATCCTGACATGCATGTCCGCACAGTATCTCCTCTAGGAGCTTAAACCTCTGTCATGCATGCAGTCATGCTGTCCTGCTCCCCATGAGGAGCCATGTAATATTGATGATATCTTCAAGCTTGTCATTGTGCCCCTTTGGAGGTATCCAGTTGAGACACAGCGGCAAGGAGTGTAGAAGGGTATATTGTGCAATGCAGGCAAAGCCAAAAACATCTGGGAAGTGTCTATGGGCCACTACAGCAGCCAGAACGTCTCAGAGGCTGCAGTGATGCAGTTGGCCAACCGGGTCTACAAACAGCACGCTGATGAGTTTTCTGATGGTGCGCATCTCCCTAGTATACATGAGCAAGCACTGCAATGCACTTGTGCGCGTAGGATGCCTCTTGTTACATTTGTGGCGGCAGGAATGAGATTGGTACGCACTGCAAAAAATTGATGATGCTTTGGCATGCCCAAAGGAATCAGTTATATTCCCCTCTGACGACCAAGCATAGGCTTGCCAGGCATTCAGGCTGACTCGTTGTCTCTTGCTTGCAGGGATCTCAAAATTCGCTGAGGAGTGCGCCAAAACATTGTCTCACAATGTGACCAAAGCTGCTGAGCTCTTCTGGGGGTGGAAGGTCGCAATAGGTACTGAAGTTGACGTGCTGGTCCACCGCTGCTGCCGGTCCCGCTGGACCCTTTTCAGTGCGCTCCTTGCTAGCTGTGAATCTTGCAAACCATGCCCAGCGTCTGACTTTTGAATGCCTGCAACATTATGCCCGGTGTAGGGCGTAAAACATACACAGCACAAGTTGTCTGGTTCAGCAATAAATGCTGCAAGGCGTCTGCTCTGCCAGCACTCTGCAGATTGAGTGGAATGGAATGAAGGCAAACAGCATCAAGTCATTGCATGCATTGTTGCTCTGCCAGCAGTCTGCAGGTTGAGCAGTATGGAATGAGATGCAAACAGCATCATGTGATTGCATGCATTGCTGCTCTGACGCTCTCTGATTATGGAAGCTGTGTGCATGCGCAGGAATTGGCGAGCTGGCTCTGAACCTCCCTGTGAACCAGCAGCAGCAGCACCTGTCCCTCTTGCTGACATCCGTCTGCAGCGGCGCGGTGGGGAATTGCGTTATCTTGCCCACCCGGCCGCCAGGCGTCTCCCTCACACCCACCTAGCTTTGTTGGACTTCCTCAAGTCTTACCTCAATCAGCTGGGGAAGAACAGTATCTTGAGATCAATCAATATCCAAGCCAGTGCCATGGAGTCGATTTCAGAGAGTTTTTCGCCGGCTGAGACTTATTTCGTAGACATCAGGCTTTTATTGCAGTAGGGTAAGAACTTGTGTAGCGGCTCACAAATGACACTGCAGCTGCAACTTAGGACAGGACAGGTTGATGGGTCCTGCTGATGTGCAATAGTTCCAATTCTTTGCAATTTAGGATTTGTGGCTTCAGGAGCGGGTGGCGTGATCCTGCCAGATCCTGTGACACGGGAATGTGGCTATGTAAGACCTTTTCACCACAAGGAATCCTTGCAATGGCCATGAGATCAAGTGACTGATATTATGACTTTGCAACTGGCAGAACCTACTCCAAGCATGTTCTGCTACATCATAGTCTGCCACATCCAGGTTGGATCACCGAGCTCCCGGCTGCACATTTTATGGTCGGAGACTTTTTGCGGAGTTATGTCCAGGTGCCAACCTCGAACGGTAGGGAGCTCGATGCCCAAAATCACGAAGGCCTGCACGAGAGCAAACCCACACAGCACAACAAGAGCATCCAGGTATCGCTGCAAACTGCTGCCATCACTGTCTAGCACATGATCCATGCAGTCATCAGCCGGGCCTGTAGCTACTTTTAATCAAAAAAACAGAGTACCTTGGGGTTGCAAACGCTGCCAAAAGGAGCGTAGCACCTGGGCGCATCCAAGAGACTGAGCCTGATGTCAGTGGTGTAGTCATCAGTACTGATATCATCGATTGCGCAGTAAGTTGCTATGGGGCGGCCAACATCTGTATTCTGCGCCAGCATGACATCTTGGCAAATGGACTGGTCCTTTTCCCTGTTGAAAAGTGCATATGAAGGGATCAGGTCCTTACAAAACCACCATTCCAGCAATTACCTCAACTGGCCAATCATATGTCATTGAAGCATTATATGCCGATGGCCATACGCAACAGCCATAGATCAAGTGACCGAGCCCGTTTCTTCTTTCTACAGCCAGGCAAGTCCCATTTTGTGCGTAATCATCATAGGCTTGTGGTCCCCAAGGATGCACGATTTTCCTCCTTCTTTCCTCAGAAGTCATTGTGCGGACAGTCACAATTCCCAGGTCAACAAACGAGGAGCCCAAATCTTTTAGGTTTCTCCCTTGATTAAATGACTGCAGTTGTTGGACACACAAAGTGATTCACTGCTTCTTTCTTTGATGGGCTAGACGGCACGAATTGTGACCTCTTAGAACGCACCCCAAGGTCAGCTGCACTTGATCAATATGGCAGGCCGCACACAGGCTGGATAACGCACCTGTCCCTCAAGATCCATGGCATAGCTTGTAATCATGGTCAAGAATGTAATGAAGATCTCCTTCTTCATACCGTCTCAGAATTCTGAACCCAATAAATTGCAATTTATCGCACGTACCGTGCTTCTTGACCAAAAGCCAGCTAAGCGATTTTCACCAGCGTTGTTCCAAGCTTCAGACCATCGTAAGAGCAGACCATTATTCGCTATGAGAGCGAAGTGATCGGCCTCATATTGTCCGGGTTCTCTTGGTCTCGTTCGTTGCTTTGGGGGCTGCGAGATTGGGGTTAGCTTATGGTGAGTCACCCAAATGGAGCCCTCAGCTTCCCACAGTGCCTGCTCTGCTTCTTGCGCTTCACACAGCTGGAACTCCATTTAACACAGATTGATTGAACTCTACATTCTGTCCGAGAGTGTGAAGACGTTTGGGCTCCAAGGAGCTGAACTTATTCAGGCTCTCTTGAGCTCGATGGGTTGTTGACAAGCGTATGCGGTGCACTATGCTTTGTTTGGCCGCAGAAGCATGCTACTAGTGAAGTGATTTTTGCAAGTACAGTCACACATTTCATCAAACAGGACATAGCTTACTGTGGCCAGACATGGCCAAACCTATGCAGGATCCACTCAGTTCTCTGGCATTCGCTGACGAAGAGGTGATATGGCCTAGAGCCTTTTTATTTACGTTGTGGACCTCGTTTCTGCTCTTTGATGGACGAATACTGCGTATTTACGATGTTGCAATTTTGAGCATCATCTTCTTTCGTTGCTGGGACGCATGATTAATGAAAATGTCTTCACTGCAATGCAACAATGAGTATGGTATCACTGATAACCAATGATCACGGATGTGCAACATAGATCTTTGCACGAATTGTGAGTTGCCGGTTTGCAGGATGACCTCGAAGAGGAGGTGCCCATTCACGATGAGCCTTCCCTCCCAGAAGAGGCTTCGTTGGCCGGCTCGGTAAGTACTGTGGGATATTCTCACTTGCGAGCTCCTTGAAATCATCGGACGTGTTCTAACCCTAAATAAAATTTTAGCAGGGGCATCCAGACTGGACCCTGTCTTGGATCCTTTGAAGCTTCATGTCGATTCCTTGCTGGAAGAAGTCAGACTGCTGTAAATGTGTCTCTGGTATGCTACAGGCACCCTTGAGGGATGAAGAGCAGGGAAACAGCTCATACACAGACACCTATGCCACAAGAGCGCAGCAGGATGATACAACAAGGTGCACATGACCTGCACACTGCTCAACCCTTATCATCTCCTGGCTTCTTGCACCTCCTGACCGTTTTCTTTCCTATTCCACCACTGTGGAGTGCATGACATGCAATTTGCTAAAAGGAGTTTTCACTGATCCTTCGTTCTTGGTTTTGCAGGGTCGATACTCTTGCGAGCTATGGGCAGCTGGTGGGTCCGCCCTCATATGATGACTCGATCCTCTTTGAACGCAACGACCCCAATGAGGAGCCAGGCGGTGCAAGCAGCGCCAGCAGCCGCCCGCCCCTGAAGATATCCGTCACTGACCCTGTGAAGAAGGTGTGGCGCTCGCCATGTCTTGTACTGCCTTTTTTGAGTCACTGCAGCTCATGTATCTCACACGCAGGCCTGCCACACCAAGCGTGCAGGCCATATGAGAAGATCACGCGGTTCAAACACGTGCTTCCAACGCAGATGTCTCCTGTGAGATCTACATAAACGGAAGCAGGATGGTAGTGTAGAGACAATTAGATGCATGGAGTGTCCAGAGCAGCAAAATCACCCAAGATTGGGTCATTTAAAGGGAATCTCACTGCATTGCACTCACTGCATTGCAGGTGGAGCAGGGCTTTCTGGGCGTGCAGGGAGGCCATGTGACATACCGTGTCAGCACATCCACCTCTCTGCCCACCTTCTCCCGCCCCGAAGTCACCGTCAGGCGGCGCTTCAGAGACTTTGTGGTGAGTCCACCTCTGTGACTTGCGTGCAAGTGCATCCTAAACAGACTTCCTACCTCTGTGCGTTAGAAGAGGCCTTAGATGCATGCATGTGCCGTTATGCACTTGCATTTTCAGTAGTTCATGCAGGTCATTCTCATTGTACGTGGGATGTTCACTGAAATGTCTCTACTTCTAGGAGTGAAAATGACATGCCAGCATCAGTGAATGATGCAGACAGCAAACGCCCTATAGCAAGGTGGCTGACACATTTGCCTGCTGCGCCAAACCAGGCGCTGGCGGATCTGCTGAAGGTGACACATCGCGGGTATTTCATCCCCCCGCGGCCGGAGAAGAACCCGGTGGAGGGTCAGCGCGCGCAGCAGGACTTTGTGGAGCAGCGCCGCGCAGCGCTGCAGCACTACCTGGAGCAGCTGGCCGCACACCCCGCCCTCTCCCGCTCTGAGGTGCGCCAATTACAGGCCAAAAGCTTGCTGCAAGGCTGAGTGTGTCTGGCTGATGACATATCATCCCATCATTTCCCGCTCAAGATGTGCGCAGGAAAGGGCACATAGCAGATTACAGGGTGTTTTCATTAGCCACTTCGACTGGGTTGACATAAATTCCCTAGGCGCAGCCATTTGTTGCACAATAGAAGTGTTGCCTTTGCTCAATGCCTATCAAGTTGACTCTTGGAGCGGTGCCTCGCTTGCGGTACGGAGTAGTCGTTTTTAGCGACTGTTTCTGCATGTTGTCTGGGTGCTTCTTGCTGCTTCCATTTCTAGCTGACATGCCTTACAGCTGTGCACGAGTGGTGATTTTTAAGTAATCTGACTCGCCATGTTGCTTTTCTTGGTGACATACGGTGCAGTAATTTGTGCGGACTGGGATGCATGTCAGAGTGAGCAGCAACATGACATCACAGAGGACGCTGTGCATTGCCGGTCTGCACTTTTTTGGCATCCATTGCATCAGAAATTCAAGAATGCTGGCTTAGAGACCGTATGTATTGCATCACAGGAGCTGAAGGCATTCCTGGAGATTGAGGGGGCACTGGCGGACAGCTACCAGTGGCGCCAGTTGCACCCCATGCAGGGGTCAGTCCTGGAGGGCATCGCTCGCCTGCCTAAGCAGCTCCTGGGTGCGCCCCTTTTCATATTCCCCTTGCCTATTCTTCATATTCTTTCCTGGCAGCCTCATCTGCTGCAGCAGTCCCTCATACTCGTCATGTCGCTGCCTCACCCGTCATACCTTTCTGAGTGGGGGCCCATTGTTGCATTTTGTTTCAAGTTTGTATGTACCTTTCTGATAGATACAAGTCCTCGCTGGCTACCACCGAACTCTTTTGCATGGGGATGTACTCTTCTCGTTGAATTTCAAGTACAATTTTTTTTGGTCAATATGCCACAGGCCAGGAGGGCACGATTGCGGCCCCCGCGGAGGCGGCGCAGTCGACGAAGAACACGAGCGATCTGCTGCGCCGGTGGAAGGAGTACGCAACAAGCTTCAAGGACAATCTCAAGAGCGAGCCGGCCCCCATGAGCGAGGCAGAGGTCAGCCTGCGCAACGAGAAGATCAAGATCGACGACTTCCAAGACAAGGTCATGGCCGCCAGTCGCAAGGTGCGGCCGCTCTACACTTCACATGCTCTTACATGCACAGTTTTGATCGCCCATGCAGTGCTGTGTGTTGTGTTTTTTTCTGCTGGCGGTGTCCGACTCAACAGCGCTCCCAGGGGTCCAGGCATACTCCTGCAATACGTGAACTTTTCGCTTTCTAGCAACCTCAATTATGCATCATGGAATTTCATGATTAGGAGGTACTGAAGACACTTTATGAAGTGCACAGCTGCTAGAGATTGGCCCGCAGCGCCTGTGTTCCGTTCTCAGATTGGTCTGCAAACCACCGAGCTGCTTCCATGCACCACACCCTTTTGTTAAAATTAATGCGAGCCTTGAGAGCAAATCGTTGAACTGATGTGTTGTGCCCGGACACCAGGCTGAAAAGATGGTGAAGGAATTTGAGGAGATGGGCAATGCGCTGGGCGACCTGGGCCTGGCCTTCATAAAGATTGCAAAGTATGAGGATGAGGAGGGCGCGCGCACCGGCCCCTACACCGACTCCTCATCCGCCTCCAAGGCCATCTCAGCAGACACCCGCCGTATTGGCATGGTGCGCCACGCCTGCTTGCAATGACCATCTATCATAACAAACACAGCAGGCTTCACAGCTGTTTGCGTGCCTGCTCGCAAGGTGCTGCTCGCAAAGTGCTGCTCTGTTTTTGTGTTTGCAAGGAGAAGCTGATCCCTCAAGAGTCCTTCCAAAGCCTAAACAGTAAATGAAGACTTTTATCTCAGCCCACACCCACTCCATTGGAGCACTGTGCGCGCCACCCCTGCTCGGACTTGATTGCCGATAAAGTTGGAAGCAATCTAAGGCTGATCTTTCTGGCATGTGCCAGCATGTGCACCCACATGCATGCACTTGCACATGGCGCACGAAAACATGGCTTGCCGCAAGGATGCAAGGCTGCGTGCATGCAAGCGACCCTCTCTGCTGTATGCTTTCACAATGTCATGCAGGACTGACACATCTAGTGTGGCTTATATTCTGCATGGTGTTGTGCAGTCGTCAGTGCGGCTGAGCCGGCTGACTCGGCAGGCGACGGCCAGCTTTGCAACAGAGCTCAGCCCGATCCACGACCACCTTGCACTCACCCCGGTGCGCGCTGAGTGCTGGCATCTCCTTGTCACCCAATAAAAGGACATGCAGACATCTGCATGTGGCCATATATTATCAACGGTTCTTGAACCTGGCAATGCCGTTTTGCACAGCGGCTTCGTTGCATTGCGTTGCAAAGGGCAGCAACGGTTCTCTAATGGCCAGGCAATCTGGCGCTTGTGGGAAGTGAAAGAGCTGTTTCTTTCAGGGCTTTCTGTCATGTTTTGAAAAGGAAATATGCAATGTATTGGTCAGGGAAATAGAGGAGACCTTGTGCTGACAGCGCAAAATATTCCCTGAAACACGGTGCTGTACTGTCACAGGCAGTGGGGAAGGCGCTGCGTGAGCGCGAGCAGGCGCTGCTGACACTGCATGCGCTTGAGGCAGAGCTGCGCCGCAAGCGCCGCGGCATCGGCTCCCTCGAGCAGGAAGGCTCCCAGGTGCGCTCACGCTCCCGGCACATGCCAGCAGCATGCCGCCAGAGCTTGCTGTAATTTGCATCTCATCCGCCCTTTAGGTATTTGATCCTCAGGTGTCTGATGGGAGGGCGTAAGAAGCAGTGGCACACAGCAAGTACTTGATCTGCAGCACATGTCCTTCTGCATCCCCATTCCTTAGGTTATGCCAAGGTCCCAATGAGGGGACTCGGGAAGATCTTGTCACCAGCTCACTGTTCAGGCCCTGAGTCATGCGACCGAGAGTCGGGCAGTGGGTGATCTAAAACACCAGTGGTGCTTCACCCGCGCAGGTATTTGGCGGCAACAAGGGGAAGACACGGCGTGTGGCGAACCTGCAGAGTGACGTGGCCGCGCTGGAGGCGGCGATAGAGGCAGCGCGCGCAGAGTACGACCGCGTCCTCGAACGCAACCTCAAGGTGCGCAGTGCTCACCCACTTCTCTCTCAAACACCATCTTCGACACATTTGAGTTGACACATTGAGGGAAGAAGTAAGAGTAGGTCCTGTGCCTGTGACGTGGGATAATTGGAAACTGCAGTCCAAGCAGGGATGCAGGGGAGGATTGTGTCAGAGGAGGATTCCTGAAGATGGGGCTGCAACTGGTGTGACGGGTTTGAACCTAGCTGATACTCAGCATACAGTGCAGGAAAGGAAATATCAGATAGTGTGCATGGCTGCGCATGTGATTTAGAGTCCTGATTGAGGGTCTCTTTTGCAGATTTGCACTTCAGCAGCTCTTTAGCAAGCTGCTGCCGTGCAGCTGATGTGGGAACCTTGGACCGAACGCAGAATCCTGCGGGAATCCAGGAAATGCCGGGCAGTCTGATCGCTGCCCACACAACGCAGACTCAGGATTGAGGGAATTCTTTTGCGTGACACATGCAGCACTGCTTCAAACTGGATCTGTTGTGCTGTGGCGCAGGAGATGCAGCGGTGGGCAGCCGACCGGGGCCGCGACTTCACGACGATGCTGAATCAGTTTGCCGGCATGGAAGTGGCCTTCCACGAGCGCTGCAGGGACGTCTGGCTCGAGGTGGCCGAGCAGTTTGAAGAGGGGGGCGGATCCCCCGGTGCAGCGCAGCACTGAGCCGCACCGGTACTCTGAAAATGGTCTCATCTTGTGTCTTGGACTTGGATCATACCCCAGTCTCAGCTGACCCCAAAGGCTGGTGAGGGTGACCGAGGAGAACAGCATAGTCTGCTGTCCTGTGCTCTGCATTGTCACGGTTTGATATGAGAAAGTGTGGTCTGCACAATATTGGCTGCTTGCAGAGGAGGCCTTGATGCTGGCAAGGTGTGAGGACACTTCAGATGTTCAGGCCTCATATGTAGGAGTAAGCAAGACCAGCTCGAGAAATGTCCTGTTTGGCTGAGGCGCACTGTTGGGATTGAACCATAGCTGCTGAAAGAGGTGGTGAAAAAACGGCGTGTGTGCTTGCTTGAGAGGAACCGAGTTTATCAAATCAAGACGGGCATCTGGCTTGAAAAGTGGTGTTGATGCCAATTCATGTACTTCTTAATTGTCCTGTTCTTGTGCCTTGACATTGTTGATATCAGCTGTGACGTCGTTAAACTTGTAAATGTAGCTGATCATTCCTGACGGAAGTCTCCAACTTCTCGGAGAATGCGCCGAATAGCTCAGCGCTGGGGTGTGCATTGTGGATTGGTTTGAAATCTGAATTAGAAGAATTTTTTCAACACATCTGCTGCATAAATCTTTCTTCTCTCAAAGAGCAGTAACATCCCTCGCATTCAAAGCACAGCGTGCAAACCAATCTGTGCTCTCTTTGAGACTGCTTTTGCACTGATCAAGGCGCGGTGCTCACATTGGCGGCATCAGATCACGATTCGATACAATTCCTCAAACTGGCGGGCGTACTACCTCAAATGAATCCTTTGCATGCTGCGATTTTATTGCTCTGCTCACTTCATGTGCCGAATTGATTGTCACTTCAACTATGTGATCTACTGCACTTATGGGATTGTCCTGTTTGTTGAGACTGGTCTTCCACCGCGTAGACACAGTGCCATCCTGCAGCAATGAATGCGCTCTTGATATTGATCAGAATTTAGCAATGCCATGAGCGCAGATGATACTCTCAGATCAACTAGAAGAGTGGCCAAATGGGACAAAAGAGACATATTAAATCATTTACACTGAAAGGTGATTGGGGTAACTTACCGGCGGGTTGCATGGACTACCGAGCTTGGCCTCAGTAAGCAGTGCGCCCTTCACTAGAGTCATGCTGATTGGTGTGTTGTTCTTCCAGATGTAGCGGCACAGTGTGTCAAAGACAACTGGTCTTATTTTATGCTTTTCCTGAGAACGTACAGGCTCAAATCAGAAATAAGACATGTTTGCATATCTAACAGCTAGGCGGCACACTTTGAGAGCTTCCATATGGCCAGAATTGGGGCATCAGGATGCAGAGGTTACCTCATAATCAGCAAACCTTCATCCAGCAAGGATTTTTTTCGGACGGTAACAGCATGGCATGATTTGGCTTGTCACGTTTGTGCCCGTCAAGTCACTCCCAGAAGATATGTTCATTGGCTGGTATGCTGGAATAGCCGTGTGGTTCCAACCGGACTGCTGGACGGCCTGCAGGCAATATTTTAAAAGGCTTTGGCTTGCTTTCGGCCATCTCCTTTAGATATTCGCAAGCTTATCGTTTACAGGTCTGCACAGAACATTCTGGCGGCAAATAGAGATTTTTAAAGTTCGGAGGACAGTCAAGTCTTTTATCTCGCACCTCAGAGGCTAATCCGTTTAAGTAAATGACCAAAATACAACACTGGAAGCTCAGCAGAGTTTTGTAAGGCGGACAACGATTCTCTCTCGTTCGTGGGGTGCACCACCTGTTAGCTGTGCACATGGGCTTACCCATCTCTGCTTTATCAATCAGGGAATCAAACCCAAATTATTAGCCTTGATCTCAAAACGGAAGTGCCACTCCTGGTTTCAGCACGAAGGAGCCATTCCTGGTATCAACACGAAGGAGGCAGGGGGAGTAACCTAGGAGAACTCCCCCTGATGGAGGTATATTTCCCCTAAAGGCTTGGTCCGTGACGTCATGTCACGTGGGTCACACGCACTAGTCCTGGCCCGGTGACTCACTGATTGAGACCAACATCATTTTAAACCATTTTGTCAATGTTCTTGACATCAACATGCACCGCTTTGACAGCTTTGTTGAGGTGCAAGTGCGTGTGAATACATTGATGCACGTGCAATTGAAGTAATTAGAGACTTTTACATTGAAGATTGCTATCTGCAGACATTCATTAGTGGCTACGTGCCCATTGGTATCGAGCACACACATGAATGCATCTTTTGACTGGAGAAACCATCTGCACAACATATCTCTTGCACTCTGAGATGCTTCATTCCTGACCCAAAAAGTTTCCCAGTCCCATTCTCTGTACAAGCATTGCCGCATGTGAAGAAGATACACAGTGCTCTGCGCATAAGGCAAGCTCAGATAGAACAGAGCCGCAGCCACCATCTGTTGCTAACAGGTGCTCTGAAGGGTAATAAAGTGCCTGACACTCAGTACGCTGACCCACGCTGACAGCTTCCAGGACAGAAGCTCAGAGCAATGCGGTACATTGGCTTGGCCTGGCTGCCCCCCAGTTTCCGCAGCTCTGCGACAAAAGACACCGCACCGTTCAGCCATGCAAGAAACATCTTTGCATGTGTGCTGCCTGCCTTACTTATTTAGACTCTCACATAGCTCACAGAAAGGACTTCTTAGGCGGCACCAAAAGCAAAACATCATGGCCATAAAGGCAGTGCATGGGATTCACAAAACTGTTCGCTGGTCGGGTTGTGAGGCTTACCGCTGCACAGGATGCGGCCAGGGGAATTCTTGATCCACTAGAACGAATCCGAGCACTTTAACAGCCCCTGCTGCCGGATCGCTGCTTTCGTGGATCTCATTGTACAAAGAGAAAGCCCAGCTCTCAGCAGCGCGCTGAGATGTCAAGCACCAGATCCCTGTACACATAGCAGCTCAGAGATTAACAGCAAGGAAGCAACAATAAATGCGGTACAAAAAACAGGAACACAAAGTTAGGCTCTCACCATCTGTTGCTGTAGTGATCTGTGCACGCAGTGCCAGCGCGACCTGGGTGAACTCAGACTTCATGAAATTATCCTCCAAGTCTTCTGTCCCGCCATACTTGCGCAGGGGAAAGATGAAGCGCAGGTACTCCGAGATGCCCTCTCCGGCATTTTCAGTGGGGGATTCTGCACACGTCAGAGGCTTCCCTTGGAATTTATATTGCCACATGGCTCGTCATGTCTGGGAAAAGAAAGCTGCAGCATTGTGAAGGGCCTTCACTGAAGGCCAAGCGACCCTGCTGTTTATATAAAGACAGGAGACTCGCTTCCAGCACGGAGGGTTTCTTGCTCGAGGGAAGCGGCACCTTTCTTCGGCTTCAGGTCCCGGCCAGGTCTTGTGGATGGTCCTGCAGAATATCAGGGAAATAGTCAGTGGCTGCCAGGCGGTTTGTGCGCAGTGGTTCATACAACATGAACCATTCTTCAGCCCTGCAGCATTCCTTGCTGGTTTCAAATCAGATGCACACAGTTGTTTGATGGTGAAGATGCTGCAGACAAGATTGGTGGGGGTTGCTCACGGCTACCTGCATCAATGGAGCAGCCGCAGCCGTTGCTGGGCACATACCGCCAGAAGCCGCTGCTGCCCCCACATCCATCCACCAAAAACGCGGGGCTGAGAATATCTGAGCCCTCATCAGAGTCTGCATTCTCTTTGTTCTCCTCAAGAGTACCTGCAATGGCATCAGAAGCTAGGACATCCGCATTAAAAGGTAGTTGCCAGCACGTCAGCAACAGGATGGCCTCTTAATCGCCTCTGAGTGCCTCAAAGTACACAGGAAGGTATTGATCAATGTGTTTCTTTTCAAGAGTTGCATATGATGCATGTCATCCCGCACCTTTCAGAGCAGGACCTTCATTAATTGCACAGGTAGGGTCGTTCTGCAGAAAGCTGTATGCCTGGCGCAAGTCTACAGGCTGGAAGGTGTTCTCGCACATGCCTGCATTGCATGCCACAGAAACTGCAGTCATCATGCATGGTCTCAATGCAGCAGCTTTGGTCCATGCATGAGTTACCAGCTGGTCTCTCCCAAGACAGCAGAAATATTGAACTGCGAGGTGCTGGCCTGCTGGACACAGCAATAAAATTCACCCTGCATAAGGAGACACTGCACAGCAGCTGTGCCTGCTGATCAAGCTTCAGCTCACACTGGCCATATCCTGTGCATCAATTGAGTGCTGCAAAGCACTTTTGCCACATCAACAGTAGCTCAGCATCTGAGAATCTGGCAAGCCATTCCTGGGAATCACCTGGTGCAGAGCTGTCCTTCAGGTGCAATCCTTCAGGATCTGTGTCAGAGTTCCCACCTGCAAACCGCAGATGCACAGCTTCAAAACAGGCACATCGTTCGGCTCAACGATCCTTGCTCGAAAGATCTGAGGAAGCTATTGCACTGCACAGTGCACTTGATTGCAGGTGTTGATTTGAGTCAACAGGTGGGAAGGGAGCTCGACGAAGGTGGCGTCCGTCCACTCGTAAATTTTACGCCTACATAGATCCTTGTTGATCCCAGCATCACCCGAGTGTGTGGAGCTGTGCCTGTTGGTGCGGTTTCTAAAGCGCCTGCATGTGATGAATAGGAAGTCGGCTTTGACTTCTCAAGAAAATGAGCGACTCTTGCGATCAGCACTGAAACCAAGCGCCTGCAGTTGATTCCGTTCCATCCTTTGCCTTACCTGCAGCGAGTCCATTCTGTGAGAAGAGAAGCACGGCCAGCACGACGGCGCCGGCGCAGGTGGAGCGCTTGAAGTGGCCCATCGGCCCGGACGCTCTGCTACCACCTTCGCAGAAAGGGACGAGAAGATTCAATAAAGAGCAGGTTTGCCGTTCATTGGAGAGGTGCTTGGATCTCTTTTGCAGAAGCAGTGTGTCTTGCCGCTCGAAGATCTTCCAGATGGCATGCAGGACAGGTGTCGATCCTGAGTCGCCCTTGCCCAAGTGAACCTACCCTGCGATTTGCCTGACCTTTGTAAATTGAAAAGCCAGGAGAGCTTGAGGATGGTGCATGGCTTGATTATTTGACAGCCCATCATGGGCTGCACATGTGACAAGATAACCACCAGTATACTGTCTGACAGCTCTGCACAGGAGTGGCGCTCAAATCCACGCAGCAGTGCAGATGTGCTGTCAAAGAATTATGGTGATAAATCACAAGTGCTCCTGATGGTACGCACACTGCGGCGCCACAATTACTGGCAGAAAGTCCTAGCAGCAGGTGTGGGGTGAGCACTCTCACTGTGCAGACCCAAAAGGTTTCTGATCAGTTGGATCTATATATGTTGATTATAGAGCCTCCCGCTCTGATGGAAGGGCTTAGAGTGGATACCAATAACCCCTCCCTGTCTGCTAGTGCCATTGCAGCATCCGCCCGCCTCGACAGATGCGATGCAAGGGAATCAGAAGAGGATGCTCCCTGCAACAATCATCACAGCACAGATATGCAGGCACCTGAGTGCGCAGCACTGCGGACTGATTTTTTCTGAAATTTCATTGATTTTCAAATGGGAATGGGAATCTAAATGGGCACTGCATGCATGTGCACGCACTGCTCGGTTAATGAGGAAATGCCCAGATGCAAATTGCTATCAAGCTGCAAGTGGCAGTGTGCACAGATACCAAGCATGCAATTGTCTCGTGCTGTGCTGCCGCCATATCGATTAGCTGCACAGGGCAGCATCAAACAGCAACCCTCAACATGAGTATATCAGGAACACAATCCCTTTTAAGGATTCCCTGCATGGCCCTTTAAAGGCACTTTGCCCTTGAATTTAATATATATGAATTTCCTAGTAGGAACACTGTTTCTGCAAGGTGCTCTGGGGCGGTTGATTATCTCTTTATGGGTGCACATCTTGAGCAAGGCAGGGCTGCAGTGTCCATCAGGCCTATGTGCACCTTGTCATACTGCTGTTACTCACCCTGCTGGATATTGTGTGTATGTTCTGCAGCACTGATGATACTGCTAGAAGTCTCTGTCATTGTACTTATGGCCAGTCAAAACTCCTCACAGCCATGCCGGAAACAAGCCTCTTTGCCCTGTCCTGTGTGACACTCCTGCTGGAACTTCCAGCAGAAACCGTACTACAAATGAATCCCCTACATTCAAGGTCTATTGGAGCATTGCCCGAAGGTTAAAGCAATGCATGCTTTGGCTTCAGATCCTTGATCAGCGGCTCGAGCTGCTTGCTCATGAGCGCTGAGGTTCTCTGCAATTTCCGGGTTTCAAGGCAAGGGTTGACTTGCACGGGTTCTTATGCTTCAAAGACCACTGCGCCTTTGGCATGCAATTGTTCCTGCTTGTGCAGAATCAATCCTCTCTTGTTCGAATCAGATGGTAATAAACGTCCCCGTTGAATTCTTTCACCCTCGTGAACCAACCAGGAAAATATCCTTGATCCTGCAACAGGCAAGAAAACACCCCACATGTCTTACTCAACTCAGGCCAGGAAGTACAGTTTGCAACAGCCCACAACGGTAAGTGACAGGATTCTATCGCAATCGTGTCATGGCAAATTTTAGGGTAGTGAGCTGCTTGCCTTTGGGTAACACAGACTTCCGTTTCCCGCCTCGAAGAAGGGTGCACCCTTGAGGACAGCGATGCTGATTGGTCTATTACCTTGCCACACGTACTCGCATGTTGTCACAAGGGTGACTGGACCGGCAGCCAGCTGTTCCTGGCAGGAGATACAAATCTACTCAGCCTGATCCCAGCCCAGGTTGGCGGGGGTCTATTTCAATGTTGAGCACCGTGCCCATGGTTGACTGGGTCTTGCCCGGATCTGGCAAGTCCATCAAGGGGTAGGATTATGGCAGCTTTAGCTGGCGCAAGACGAGCCTTGCCTCTTGGCAGGAAAGGCGTGTAAACAAATATCCGTAGTGACATCATGCCAAGACAGGAGAGGCTGAATGGGACTTGTTGAGAGACTTCTGCAACGCAATTAGGCTGGAGAAAGCATGTAGGAAGAATACCCATAGTGATGAGACAAAGTGCAGGTTTGGCTTGCAAGGGAATGTCTGCTTGGTGGCAAGCTTGACAGTAGTGCGATTGCTTACCGCAAAACCAGGAATTATTGTTCCAGCAGGGATGAGGTGGAGGAAGTCTTTTGGGATCCAGCAACAGCTGTGGATTGTTGTATATCTCCTTTCACTGGGTATATCCAGTGGCAGATGCTGTATATCTGCAATACCGCCCAGGGACGTCTGGACAACCTTCAGCGCACAAGCTCAAATCATAGCACTGTTGGAGATTAATACGAAAGTCCCTGAGTGGATTCGATCAGATGATCTGTTCGCTACAGTCCATGGAAATAGGAATACTGCCAGAATCGCACCGCACAAAGACAGGCGGTCAAGATGATAATAGTTCACGAAGGGCTGTATCGACCAGGCCTTCCCATGGCAAGTGGTTGTACGGAAGCCCCAAATGCGAAGTGGCACCTTCTGAGGTGGACTTGCCGAATGAACTAAGAGAGATTTTGGAGTAGTGCACGGTGTTGTTACGTTCGTCCGCCTTTTTTAACAATTTGAACGCATGCTCCACATGGCAGTGCGCAGTGCAAAAGACGCACAGTGAGACTTTGCTCAAGCTTGCGCAGTATTAGAGGCACATCATCTCAGATATTACCAAGTTATGATCCCCAAGCAAAGGTCGTGTCATGCTCTGCACGTGTCCGTGAGTACATGATAGCATCGTTCGTCACACGTGTGCAACCTACAAAATTGCTCGATTGGCCGCATCACCGTTATTTGTTTGAGGAGTCGCACCAGCAGCCTTCTTCCTTTCGCACCTTTTAATCAGGGGGCTCCCACGATCGTTGGTCTTATTGCTGAATTGTTTCTTCCAAAAAAATTTGCACTTCCTGACATGGCGTCGCCAACACTGGCAGTGGTCTCTTGATATTTTCATACTTTCGAGTCTCTTTTGCAAGCCTTAAGGATTGTGTTTGGTGTCAGAGCACGGTCCAGGATGAGCATTCCTTTTGTTCTGCTCGCCATCATTCAATTCAACCGCCAGGCTCAGGTGAGGAATCTTGGGAAGCGTAATGACAGGCACCGATCTTCCTTTTGTTTGAAGGATCACTAATAAAGCCACCCTTTTGGTGCAGGCCGCATCTTATCTCCACTACTGGTCTGCCAGCGTGTGACAAGAGCATCGCTGTGTGCCCCAAGCAATGCTGCCGGCCCCACTTACTTGTGCAAGCACTTAAGTTTTGGGCAGGGCTATACTCAAGATTGGCCCCGGCTGGCGGGGGGCGGTACAAATACTGAGCACCTTGCCCACGATTGATTGGGTCTTGCTTGGATCTGGCGAGTCCATCAAGTGGTAGGTAATGTGGCATCCCTTACCTGCAGCTTGTGTGCAGACGCACCTTGCCTCTGGCAGGAAAAGCGTGTAACAACAACAATAATAATACTCATATGTTGATGTAGGTGCGTTTGCATGCCGGCAAGAGTCAGACGCTCTGCAGCGGCATTGTACAGCTGTGCGGAGGACATTACTTCAGCAATTTGAGAGCCTCTTTGTTCCTGCTGACTGGCAGGGCCACCGTCAAAATGAAGTTAGACTTGCAGTTACATCCAGCAAGTGACCCCTTGACCAAGGCCCGGTCCTAGGTGGTCTTGTGTTTGTGATATACCAATGGCCAGCGGTGTCATTTGTACAGGTAAGACCCAAAGATGCCATAAAAAGATATCAAATATGCACACAGCAAGCAGCTATTGTGTTCACAGTCAATGGGAACCAGACACTTTGTCCTATACGCCACAATTCAGCACCGTTGCTCTTCTCACTATATTCTACACTTCACAATTCGTTCATGTGCTGTGTTTCTGCGGAAGCCAAACAAAGCATGCGTCCGTCAGCACAGTAAGTTACTTTCTCCTTGAATCTTCTCTGCAGATCATCTGCCGAATCAAAGGAATCTAAGAATGCGACGGGAGGGCATAGTGAGGATTTTTACGCAACAGAAATGCTACCATTTCAAGTCAATTCAAGGCCTATCTGCCAGATTTCTGGCATCGGCCTCGGTCAGTGAAGCCGGGATGAATCCGACAGCTGCCCCAAAGGAATTTGATGAAATTGTTGCCTCCTGTCAGCAGATTGAGTGCAGCTCTATGCAGCCGCCTAAGCCATTTACTGGCGCCTGTACACCTGAATGCATGTCTCTTTCTGGCCATTGGCCTCTGTGATAGACTCCACTTTGAGGACATCCTCCTGTGGGCAGCTGTAAGTCTCCATAATACTCCCTGCATGCAGCATTGCCGCAACGTGAGATGCTGTAAATCATCGCACTGACTGGCCCCTAAGGAAGCCACCCTATCCTCCCCGACAGCATACACCCCTTTTGAGACTGCCATGCTCAACTGCATGGAGCCATCAGCTGTGTGACGGGCAAATGCAGGAGAGCGCTGAGCTGCAAGCCCATACGAAAAAGACGCAGATCTAGTGTCGCACATGCGTGAAAGTAGAGGTCACTGGCATGCTGGAGTACTGGGGCTCGGTTCTGCCTTGTGGAATTGTTCAGGTGGGCTCAAAGCCAAGGGGAGATGCCAGGCAGGTGGTTGGGCAGGGGCCTGCACCTGAGAAAGGGGGGTCCAGCTTGATCTGCACTTGGACACCCTCCGGCACGGAGCGCAGCACTGCATGCTGCTTCCCGGACTTCTTGTCCCGCCGGCTCATGGAAACGGTCTTGTCCAGTCGGAACTCCTCTGTGTGCTTGTAGAAGGGCACTTTGTCCACGGAGAACTGGACTCGCATCCCTGCAGAGCAGCAGAAGGGCAAACACCGTGAAAAAAGTTTCAACATGAGATACAGTGCAGGGGCCTATCTCACAGCACTGCACAAGAGGATGGGTGATCAAGTCAACTTCTATTTCGAGCTTGCAGGCAGACCCCGCCATGCAGCATTGATCCAGCGCTTTGGGATCCTAAACCAATCCTAAGATAAGAACATGAAGTTGCGCGGGCGTGCGTGCAGCCAAAATGTGCAGGTCAGCTAGGCTCAGATAGATCGAACTGACTGGCACAGGAAGACTGGCTGTGACATAACGAACATTCTGAGGCCGTCATAAGTGTGGTGAAGTCGTATTTTACTGCTGCAAAGAGGAGGCTTGTCTTACCTTCGTCGTTTTGTTGTATTTGTAGACCATTTATGAGCTTCTGAGCAAGATTCTTCTGCACGCCTTGCAGTTGGAGCAGATCCAGCTGTCTTGCGTAGCAATCCATCTGACTCGCACTCTTGTCTTTTCGCCAGTTGCCCGAGAAGTCGCTTCGGACGCCAGCGGCACACTGTGCCGCACCCATCTGCGCTACGAACGGAGTATTTGGGCCCGATGCGAGACCTGGCAGGAGCAGATTGGCAGTATTTGCTTGCGAGCAGAATAACGATCAATTACATGCTCGGTCACTTGTCTCGGTGCACCGAATTGCATTCTCATATATTTCATCTCGACAGTCCTAGGTAAGGGCACGTAGCCGGTGATGTAGGGGTTACGAAGGACGAAGCTGCTCGAAGCTGTGACCTCATGCCCTGGGGCCTCAAACACAAACAAAAAACTTTCCGGGGGTAGTATTGGGATAGAAATTTTCACCAGAGGTGATTTCTGAGCGCTCACAACTTCGTGAATGTCCAAAGAAACTTCAGCGGGTTGGTTGCCACGTTACAACTTGGGCGCTAAGCACACCTTCATGACAACTTGTCTTCTGTTATACTTGCTTTGGCAGTCAAATACAGCATACATATGCAATTCAACTCTCTTTTCTTCATTTTAACAGGCCCATTTAGTTTCCTAAGAGGTCACCAAGTGGGACTTGTCCAAGACCACGAGAGGGCCTCCATCGACATGTTAAGAACAGTCCCACCTGGAGAGCTTTCACAGCCAATCTGCAGACAGGCAAATTGCAGCCTAATTGTTCAATGCAGGCAATTTCACTTCACCAAATATGCTCATGTGAGGGCCCTGCAACCTTGTGGCTTTCCAACTTCAGCTGCACAACTTTTACCCCCAACTCTCAAGCCAGAAGCAGTGTGCAAGCGCCCAGAGGCCACTGCACCAAGACCCTTCTGCAGGCGAGAGAGGCTCAACCCCCCTTCTTCTTGCTCTTGCGCGCCTCTGTCTTGATCTTCGATAGGCCGGGCATGGCCAGCTTCACATTGCCCACCATTGCATTGATCACCTCCATCTCGGGGATGGCTTTTAAAAGCTCCCTCTCCCGCCCGCTGATGTCTGCAGCCCGACTCAGCAGCTCGATTGCCTGCGCACATGTTACACTAAATCCCCACCCTAAGCACACGTATTGGATCTGTTCTGAAGCCCAGTCTCAAAGGTACTGTGCAGCATGAGCAGTGCTATGCGCTGCCCTCCCAGCCGCTAGCAACATTGCCTCTCGGCAAAGGTAAAAATACAGGACTGCAAGACAGATGGCCCCCAGCGGGCGCTCCACGAAAGCCCATCCCTTGTCAATCACAGTCACGCCACAATACTGAAACACAGCAGCCAGACTTACCCACGAGAGGACTGCAGCTTTGAGTGTTCAAGGGACAGGTCTCACCTGGCGGCCAGCGCGCCCCTTGCGCTGCGTCCCAGGGGTCAGCTTCACCTTGAGCTTGTAGCTCTGGATCGCGCTGTAGGGGGCGCACATCTGCGCAGCAGCAAGTCGAAACAATTTATTCAAACTGGAACTAGCGCCAACAGCCTGCCAGCAGTGACACCAGGCAGATGCTTTCGCCGCTCAGTGCCTTTTACCTTTGCTGCATGTTCTGGCATTTAAAAAGCATGGTCTTGAGGTAGGACGTGATGGCCCCTCCCAAAGTCTCTCACACACGCATCTGTCTTGGGATGCCGGGTAAAATAGGATGCAGTAATGCCTTTGGTTGCTTTACAAGATGGGGATATAAACCAAGGCTGATTTTCACTGATTGATGCGTGCTGCATCGCCCTCCACAAAATTGAGAGGAGATCTTGTGCAATCTGCACACAATTCACTGCGCACCGGGATTGCATAGAGGAGGACGTCGTCTGGGCGCGGCTGTCCTGTGAGGCTGTCCAGCTCCTGCAGCTTGTCCTTGTCCTCCTCAGGCACAAGCTCCACATTTTCCTCTGCCAGGATCGCCGCTATCTCCTTCGCCTCCGCGCTGTCGTGGCCCTGTGAGGACCACATTACTGGTTCACTGCTTGCAGGAACAATCAAGGAAAGGATTAGCTGAGTGAAGTAAAAGAAGACGCGGCGATTTGGCTGACATGGGTACCCCTGGCTTTTCTATCAGTCCAGGCAGGCCAGTGCAGGTTCAATATGAAGCGTGGCCATTATGTGTACCGTAATCCAGTGCAGACAGGAAGCTTGCACACGCTAAGATCTTCTATGACAATGTGATCCTCTTTCGTTTGCGCGGTGACTGTACCTTCAGGCATTCCTGCAGCTCCTCTTCGCCGTCCACCTCGTCCTCAGAGCTGCTGCCGGCATCGCTGCCCGCGGCAGCTTCCATGGCAGCTTCCTCCTGGCTTCTGCGATGCGCCTCCTCGGCCGCCGCGCGCGGACCGAGGCGCGCACCGGCCGCGGCCAGCTCACCGGCTGTGGGCAGCCGGTCTGCTGCTGCGTTCCCGTCGCCCGTCGCACCCGCCTTCTTTCGAGCCTTCCTCGCTTCCCTCTTGTCCTTCTTGTCCTTTTTCTCCCCTGCGTTGTGCAGCAAAAGGTCATGGAAATGTCTATTCCTACTATTGCCCTCAGCTGCTAAGACATGCCATACCTTTTTGCTATAAGCTGCAGATACGCCGCTTGAGCAATTTCTTCAATTAGATGGCGTTCAAGCCAGTTTTGATGCAGTCAAACTCAATGCTCCTGTGAAGAACATGCTCTGCACCCATATCCACATTCCGCAAAAGAAATCTGTTTACAAGCAGGAAAGCGCTCACCTGCAGGTGCCAGAAATTGCAGCGCAAGCTGCCGGTCTTCATCATCCTGGTGTGCGTACTTCTCCTTTGCCTTCTTTGCCTTCCCTCGCTTTCCCCGTGCCAGTGCCGCTGCCGCTGTGGCCGCCGCAGCCTCTGCCGCAGCCTGCATTAGGCAACAGGCACAAAGACTCAATGACTAAGGAGCAACATCGCACTACATTGCGTATTTATCAACTTACTGGGAGGAAGCACATTAGCTATCCTGACCTCGCTTAGTACAGCGCAGCAAACATGCCAGGAGCCATGTCCAGCACAGCTCAACTCGTATGTCATCAGGACAATGTTTGTTGCTCGCATGTCATCTAGTAGCTACGAGGGTGGGTTTGAAGCAGATCAACCTTGCGGCATGTGCATAGTTAGGCTCCTTTCATTTCAAACACCAAATTGATTAAATCCCACCTGTGCCTTTGCTGCGCGGCGTTCCCTTTCGGCTGCCAGCGCATTCGCAAGCGGGTCTGCTTCTGGCTCTGTCCCGCTTGCTTCCTTTGGCTCTGCAGTCTCCCCAGACACCGCCCCGCCCTATCACACACAAACTTCGCATCATGAGCAGAAGAGCGGGACAGTACAGAGCAATACCCGGTCTGATTAGTGACAGAGCCGGACTACAAGAGCCAAACAATTCACATTGCCCTGATTTCCCAGCCGCTCATAGCCACGCCATGCAGCATGTTTCCCTGACGTGTAACAATTACACATTTGCCCACCGCCCCAGCTATAAACAGGGTGCATACCACTGATGGACAACTTATCTATTTGCCTGCCATATCAGCATAGTCGGATCTAAAACGGTGGAAGCAGGGGATTGTCCAGCCGTTCATTGTGCCAGAGCGGCAAGGCTGGTGTGGCTGGTGTGGCTACCTTCTTCAGCAGCTTCCGCTCCTTTGCAGATAGGTGCCGCCTTCCAGCAGCAGTTGCTCCGCCTGCCGTGGCATCTGCACTGCCCACGTCTCCATCCTCGTCGCCACCATCCTCTGCAGATGCACAAAGCTACGATAAAATACAAGTCCGGTCATCCCAGCAAGGACCCTCACCCTCTTTCAACAAAGTTGCATGCGTTCAAAAGACAATCTGTCAGCATACACCGGCAGCACATTTCATGAGATGCAAAATTGATGGAATCTACAGTCTCTGTGTGCGGACAGATGATTCGTATAAAGAGTCATGCAGAGTGCCCTGACATGATCCAAGAGAGAGTGCTGCAACACGGCATTGTTTTGTGAAAACAAGCCTCACCTGCATGCCCTGGAGCACTAGAGAGCCCGTAACGGTCCAGCGGCCCCGCTGCGCTGCCCTGGCTGCCCCGGCCCGTCAGCACGGACCCCACCTGGCTGCCTCGGCCCGTAAGAGCCGTACTGCCGGTCTGACTGCCGGAGGTACGTCGCGCCCGGAGGGGGTCGGCCGCAGAGTCAAGGAACGCCTCCAACTGACTGGTGCTCTCCCGGTTGCCGGCCGCCGCCTCATCCTCGGCCGCATCGTCCCTGGAGCCAGTCATGTCCAGATAAGTCCAGATGCCTTCACATGCTCTTTCAAACACGAGGACTCTAGAACTGTAAGCTGTACTAAACTCTTGTCGAAGGAGCAGCTGCGAGGCTGACCCAGTTGAAGCACTGCTCTTTCTTACTTTACTGCTGCATTAAAAATGATAAAGATGCATACACTGTTGATACATGACAGACATGGGGCGATGGGTTGAGAAGTGCAGCTGTGATTGCTTCATGTCGCTTGTCAGGTGCACACATCTGTTCCATCGACACTGTTTGTTTGTCAAGGGCACTGGACATGCCTGGCCTGCTCAGAGGGTGTGCCCTCACTGTCATTTCCTTCAGCGTCGTCCCCATTGTCCTCCACTCCATTCTCAACATCCTCAGTGTTTTCTGAAGCACTTCCTTTGTCATTCGCGGCAGCGGAGGCTGCTGCAGAAGCGGCCTGATCTGGCAACATGCTGTCATCGTCCTCTGCTGACTTGGGCGCCCGCTCGCCAAGATGGCCAGCGATGCATGACTCATCCTGCCACAGCAGACAATCCACATTTCATGCAAAGCTCAGCTTTCATTGCTGCTGCTGATGAGAGCGCAGAGTTGTCTCCTCAGCATACAGCACATCAACGCGCCAGACCTCTGTCCTCTTGGAGACCTGGCTTCACCATAATTTACACAGGTAAAAGCTTCGAGCATACACAGAGTGCTGGCCAACTTGCAGATTGATCAAGATGAAAGCGATGCACAGACAGCGGCAACGGCATGCGTACCAGCTTAAAGAGGAAGGTGAGGCCCATGATGAGCGGGTGGGGCGGAAGAAAATTCTTGCGGCCACGTATCATGAACGACCCTGTTGGCAGGTACTCTCCGCTAGGCGCCGACTTTGAAACCTGGCCCCACAATCATCAATTTCTCAGCACCCTCCATTGGCATCTATTTCGTCATTTCTGTCATCAAGGCAGTGGCAGGACCGCAATTTTGGACATGAGGGAAATGGGGGGCATGAGCATCTGCAGAGAATGTGGAGCAAGGGCAAATCTAGGTGAAGGTGATTTTCAGCAGTGATAAGAAAGGAATATAAGACATGAGGCAGATGCAGCTTCGCAAGATTAGTAATGGTGAAGAGGAGAAGGGTGTACCTGGTGCGCATGCACCCACCAGGCGCTGGTGACGATCTTGGCGTCCCATGCCTGGCTTCGGCACACACAGGCCGTGCCGGCCTGGGAGACGCTGTTTGGCGGCACTGCGCGCACATGACACCAGCCTCAGCCGTCAAGAAACTACATCTTTCATGACTGATGCTTTCTACCTTGATTGGAGTCCTCAGCAGCCAAGAATGCATCTGCTGCCAGAAGGGTGAGATGCACACTTGATCAGTGAAGACACACTCAATTCAAACCGATAAATTCACGCGAAGCACATAGCTTTGCATGCAGGCTGATGAACAGTAATAGTAGATCCCAAAGAATTGACGAGTAGCCACTAGAGATCTGGACTAGCAATGCTCGAAGAGCAACAGTTGTCTGAGGAAACCTGAAATTTCTGTCAGCATGCTGGGCACAGCTGCTGTAAGGATTGCAACAGAAATTAATATGGTGACAGGGCCATGCCTGGGCGGCTGGGGTTGTGGTTGCGAACGACGGTGGTGGAAGCTCCGTGAAGCTCCGCATGCACGTACAAGTCATCCTTGCGCAGATAGCGCTTGACCAGCAGCTCGTTCTGCTGCGCGTCGCGGCCGCTCACCACCAGGTAGTTCTCACTGGTCACGAACCAATTGAATTTTTCAAACCATGCCGGCTTCCGCAGCTGCTGCACCGCCGCCACTGCCTTGACCTGCGCATGCATGCGCCATGCTGTGCGTCAACCACTCGATTCACCGCATGTGGGCGTGGCCAGACTGCACTTTCAGCTCCTATTTGCTGCCCATGTACCTTGCTGCCCATATAAGGCCCGAAAATAATGCACTTGAGCTGAAAAGTAACCATATGTCTGCATGGCCAAAGTACATTCTCCCCTATCTCTCTGCTGCATGAGGGTCCAACATGAATGCAGTTATAATGCATCAGACTAGGACATGCCATGGAGGAGCTCATAAGACTGTCCCACATGATCGTAGTGTGGAGCCTGCTGTGGCATCAAGGAAGAATTTGATTAGTAAGGTGGCCAGCTCACCTTGCTGAGTTGGACCTGGACCTTCTTGTCAGCTTCAGCAAGCGCTCTCTTGTTGGCATCCAGCGTCTTGGCCTGTTTGGCCGAGCGCGCCTTGCGGTCCGAGTGCCACGCGCGGGCATTCTGCTGCGCATTCAGGTCCAGATCGATCTCCACCTGTGCAGCACAAAAATGCTTCAGTCACATGACAGAAGTTTGTCGCTCAACTTCATAACACATGGGCAGTCTGCAGTCATGCCTTGCAAGAATGGGCTGACATGACCTCCTGATGTGTTTCCCATTCTAAAGGAGGCACAACACATCAAAAAGTCACTTCAATGAGGACAGGTACATGAAAAACATTGCCTTTGTGCCTTAATAGTCCGCAATAAGTGCTGACTTTCCGAAAATTATAATCAAAGGCTGCATGACATGGCGGCCTTTGTCATACTGCTGCCGACCTGTGCAAGCAGAACACATGCAAGGCATCTTGGCAAAGAACTCACCAAAGCAGTGGGGACGTCATCCCCGTCATCCCCATCCTCGTCATCGCTCTCAGCATCGCTGTCCAGGTCAGCGTCGTCCAGGTCAGCGTCGCGGTCTGCGGCGGTGATCCAGTCTGGAAGCACAAGTGTGACGGCGTTCCTGTCAAGGTGCAGCGCATGCACCAGGCCTGCCACCTGATTCCCTGCGGCCGCCTCCTCCCTGATCAGCCGCTCCAGCTCTGCCCAGCTCAGGCCTTGGGCCAGCGCCACGCGCACTGCATTGATGGCCTGATCGACCGCCTCCGCATTGGCCTCTATCAGTTGAGCCTGCAGACAGGCAGCGCTCCACTCAACATCAGGTAGATAAACTTTTATGCATTTTTGCACGCCTCTGCGTACAAGCATGCACCTTCTGCTTGCTGCAGGTTAGTGCAAGAGCATCATAGCATGGGAGGGATGCCATGTATGCATTTGGACTTCTTTAAAATGCTCTGCGATTGTAAGGGAGAAAATACGTCTGCATGCACTGGCAGCCGCGCCGTGCATGCATGCTCCTTCGAATTTTGGTACCCTTGTGGACTACCAAGCATGTCTGCATATAGGGATCATGTTCCAGCTTCACATCCTGGTAAAGGAGACAGGGAGGTTGGAATGCAGCTCTGCAACTGACGCATCGTCCCCACCTTGGCTTCAGCCTCCTTGGCCTCGCGGTCCAGCGCCTCTGCTCGGCCCGTCTGGTCGATGCGGATCCGGTCCAATTTGGATAGCGCTGCTTGCTCCGCCTGAAGCCTCGCTTGCTCCGCCTTCTGGCCCTCCACCTGATCAGGACATTACTGCGAGTCATTGAAAAAATCTCCATTGAAATTATTGCCGTTGAGACTTTATTACTTGTGCAGGAGCTTCTGCAGGCTTCAAGTCCCATGAATTTCTATGCAACACATGCCTGGACATCACCAAGACACGGCGAAGCACATGTGGCAAAGCACCAGCAACTGAACAGCTTAAGGAGAGCCTGATACTTTTGTATCATGCAATTCATATCATGATGTCATGTCATATGACATGCATGATGTACGACATGATAGGAGCAGACATCGAAGGTAAAAATTGAATCTGTCATGTTGTGGTACCCTGACATTGTCAAGCAGAGGGGTGCAGGCCTCGCCTTGGCATAAAACTCGTCGAGCGCAGCATTGTAGGTGGGAAACCTGAGAACCTCCTGCCCGGAGTTCTGCTGCAGGATGAGGGGGTCAAAGGAGTCATAGACCAGGCATTCTCCTGAAGCGGATGCCGCCTCGCTGCCATTTGTGGCCAGTGATGCATTTGCATCCCTGACATCTTTGGCCGGTGCCTGTTTCCCTCCTGCAGAGCAGGCCAGGCAAGTAATGCCAAGGATCATTTAACTGCAAGTCATGTGCGCATGCATGCATCACTTAACGCCGCCATACAAACCAGAAGGCTTTGCTCGTTCCATGGAGTAAAGATGGCAAGCGTGACATATTCATGCAGATGCCTGAGTGCTGCTGAAGAGCATGTGTCGGAAAATGAATGCAGCATGGTTTAGGACGAGATGGATGCTGCCACTTCATGCTGATGCAACAAGTGCCAGGGATTTTAGATAAATGATGTCCAGCCGCAATGCAGCTTGCCAGAGGCCCAGGAATTGCCATACAACGACCAGAAGACCTCCTAACATGCGCCAGCTGTCCCCTGTATGCAATGCGCACCTGCCGGCCGCTTGAGGGAGATAAAGCCCTCCGGCGCTGCGGTCTCGCATGCGTCCAGCCAGGCCTCCCACTGGCGCACTCCCCCAAGCAGCGCCGTGCGCTCTTCCTCGCATAGCGGATCTGCCTTGGGCTTGCGCGTGGGCCGTAGCCCCGCCAGCAGTGTGCAGTGCTCGGAAAGCGCAGGTCCGTAGGGCACCACTGATGCCAGAGCCCCTGCAGGGTAATAAGAACAGGGTTCTGAGGGCATGGAATGGCCAGCAGAGAGCTCAAGAGTTTTGGGCATGTTCACCAGCACTGACCAATCTGATCATGGCAAAGCTGGGTAGTTTTAAGCTGGAAGAATCATGGTTATGCGCAAGAGCAGCTAACATGTCAACAGGAACTCCTGAGCACGACAGCAGTCTCCAACAACTTGCACATCAAGCACATGTCAAGCCGGTCATAAAGTGGGAACCACGAGCAAGCTTGTGACGCGGCCATGCAAGGTCATTTGTGTACCTCGCAGCGTCTGCTTGTCATCCGCTGATGTCAGTGCGGCGTCCAGCTGGGCCTGAGTCAGCGCCGAGCGCAGGCGGATGGCATGCACCGGGTACGCATGCCGCGCCATTATCGCAAGTCCCTTGTCGTCATCCCGATGGGATCGCAGCAGCGTCAGGATGGTATAGTTCGCATCCGCCAAAATGACGTTGCCCTGCAGCCATTGCCACGTCCTTTGCCTCTACGTCAAATTTCTAATTGCCATGCCATGTAGAATAGTGAGGGGATGTCCCAAGTAGTGCTTGCATGCATGCTACATTCCACCTCTCGCTTCTCTGGTATGGAAGCCGACGCAAGACTCCAAAAGGAGACTTGAATGGCAAGCTCGCCTATACGGATGAATGCAGCACACCCCATATTCTTTCCACCTGTCCTGCTGTGGTTGAATGCCCCCCAGCAGCTTGAATCATAGCAGCGATCATACCAAGGCATCTCTGGGACCTCTGCTTTGTGTAACGATGGTTGAGCCTCTTCCCAGATATCCTTAGCAGCAGAATGTTACCCTCTTCTGCAGAGTGAGGGGGAGTTGAGAGGCCAAACCTGTGCATAGAGCTCGAGGATGAGGTGGTAGCAGGCCTCGCCAGTGCCAAAGGAGAAATCCACGACTCGGTCCACGCCGAGCTGGCGAACATCGTCCAGTCGCCGAGTGCGCAGGTGCTTGCGCAGTTTCAGCGTGAAATTGGACGGCGTGTCCGCCTTGTCCTTCAAGTACTGCAAACAGCAGCCAAACTATTACTACACGTTGTTCCTGCCAACACACAAGGTACGACCTGCAGACAAGCTGCAATCAAAGGCTGCCACAAGTATTTCCCTCGTTGGTCTCGCAAGATCCAAGCAAGACCCAATCAACTGTGGGCACAGTGCTCAGTATTCTTACCGCCCCTGCCGGCCGGGGCCAGCAGTGAAACCACTGTCAGGAATTGCACAGAGGAGACATGCACATGTATCACAATGGAACAGAGACACTGCAGAGTCTGCCATGACTGTTGGATTTCAAGGATTCAGGCTCAATCCAACAATTGCTATGTAGCGTGGATCAGGCAGCGTTGCTGCTCTTTTATGCATGCACTTGTTGCAGTGCGGGCTTAATTAAGACACAGTGCCGATGATCCGACAGGTGGGTAATCTGGATGCCGTCATTGTTCCGATCTCAGCAGATGCATTGACTTAGTTTTGTAAATCTCAAAAGCGCGGGTTGCAGTCAGACAGCTTTAAAGGGGAGAACACCTGTGTTGTGTGGAAACGGACGCCGCTTTCGAGCACGAGCAAAGCTTTCTCTCCTTCTTGGCCGCTTTTGGAGAGTTTGATAATGTAGGTCTGAATTGCAGGCACAGAGGCTTTAGTCACATCTGCAAGGAGAAGAGTGGAAGAGATTACAGCACGACATATGGCTGCATGCAGCAGGGGCAATGTCCTACCTTGGCGTTGGCATCATAGACATTAGCCACGCGCATTCCAAGGACACTATGCCGTAGACAGGCCACTTCCCCAGCGACATCAGCTGTGCTCATTCGCTGCTTCACCATCTTTCAGAGGAATACCTGCATTTCCAATTCAGAATATGTTGTCGCCGGATTTATTGATTGTGATCAGAAACATAGAAGGATATTCAGTGACACTCATCAAGCCAGACTCTCTCTAGAGAAGACGGCATGCACCTACACTGCCAGACATTTCGATGACCTGCAGGAAAATTCATGCATCACCTGCGAATATCCTCCAACGATGTCAAAGTGCTGATGCGTGTATTGTCGATCGCCTTCGTCCAGGAGTCCAATATACTCTGCGATGGTTTGGTGATCTGAGACCTCGACCACCAAAATTCTCGGATCTTCAGGGACTGCAATGATGCCAATGAGATTCAGCATGAGTTATCTGAAGAATGTCCCAACAATGAACATTTGGGCTGTTCTGGACCAGGCGTCCTCAATTTGTGCGTCTGTTGAGCTCAGTCATCGGTTGGTGATCGTCCACCGTGGACTCTTGATCGCGCGTCCCAGATAAGGCAAGGCCACAATGATGCAAAAGTAAATTGGATAGCTCATAAAGAAGGACAAGTTCTTCGATATAAGTCTTCCCATCTTGCGAAACATGAGGACTTTGCTGCCAGGCAGCGGTTCGTGCTTGCACAATCGTAAAACAGCGCCACTTAATGTCTCAACACACGGCTCATCCTTACTGACACCAAATGTCCATAATGTTTGCCTGAAAAATAGGAGACGACACACATTATTGCAGCCCTGCAGATCGGCTGCTGAAAGTGATACAGATGTGCAATCTGAAGGTGGAAACATGAGCACCCACCCTTGACATTTGTGATCCTACGTCTGCCATTTTGTGCTCTCTGAGGTCCGATTGCACTGCACTTCAGACTTCAGGACCAGGAAGTTCGGCATCTGGGTAGAGGCTCGCTAGTTTTGCTGATCTGCTTCCTGTTGTGACTGCAGGGAATATCCAAGAGGCAGCTGTGAGCCAGGAAGAGGTGAAGGAGGCCAACAAAAAAGTGGACAAGGAGGTAATTGCGAGAGCATTTCAATCACACTGACTACTGCCTGGCCTTGGGTCTCATTTCATGAAGGAACTGCTGGACGTTTTACTGACCACTTCATATGCTGTATAGATTTCGAAATTCGCTACAAAAGCAGCAACAACGTTTGCCCCAAGGGCATCAGGTGCATCGAAGAATCCGGCATTTAAAGGTGCGGCATTCCTTACTTGTCCTGAATGGGTGCTGCACAGATCAGCATGGGCTAGCACGCTCTTGTGAGGGTCAGCCCACAGGCTAATTTGCGATGCACTGCGCAGGGAGCCTTTTGTACACTGTTTTTGAAGTCCAAGCGTGGCTCTTCCTGGTGGTGAGAATCTCCTTCCTGCTTCTGCAAAAGGGAAAAGCTGCCTCTGTGGACTGCATTCGTTGCTGAAATGTTGCTCTTTGTTGGTCAGATGGTGGTAAACATATGATTACTGCAGCTGACAGCTTTGTGATCGTGTCAGATTGGTGGCCTGCTGTCTTTCAACATCATTTTTCCGTCAGATGAACCGAATATCGCGCGACTGTTGGGGTGAGATCCATCCAGCAGTGTCCATGCTGATCAGTCATGTGCCGTGAGCCAGACACAAACCAGCCCAGTGAAATTAGCAGCCACTTGAACTCTGCTGGTTATTCTTGTGCTTGAGAGAATTGCGCTGGATATATTGTTGGTGGGTATATTGAGCTGGGTATATTCTTGGCCCCGGCTGGCAGGGGCCCCCTGCCAGCCGGGGGCGGTACAAATTCTGAGCACCGTGCCCACGGTTGTTTGAGTCTTGCTTGGATCCGGCTAGTCCATCAAGGGGTATTCTGTGGCAGCCTTTACCTGCAGCTTGTCTGCAGGACGTACCTTGCCTTACGGCAAGAAGTGCGTATAAGAATAACAATCCTATTGTTGGTGGTATGTGCCAATGCAGTGAGGTCTTGCAGTGCTGAAACCATCTGGCGTGCTGGGTCCACAGGATGTGGAGCATCTGGATGTTTACCATACCTGCCTTGCGAGCGCGGGATTGTTCAGCCGCTGAGAAAGAGGCGCTAAACTACTTGTTTCTGCTCGTGCCAATTTTGAATGTATCCCTGCCCTTCTTGTGGAAGTCCTTTCCTTTTATATACTCTGCAGATGTTGTTGCCCTTGCTGCCCTTTACACGTGGAAAGTGGGCTTACCCTTTGGGGACAAAGAGACATCCTGACTAAAAGAGTTGCTTCTTCTTGACGCCTGGGCGCTCTTGTAAGATATTTGTGCCAGCTGGAATACTTCAGTGTCCGAAGCATTGCCACAGGCGCATGCCATGCTCAGCTTTTGAACCCTTCAACAACTTTGTAATGCATGCATATGCCTTGTCTCCAGTAGCGGTTTTTCACATCACTAGCCTTCTGATCACTTCTGCAGTCTGGATAGCAGTATAGTGGATACCGGTGGTACCATGGTGGCCACACACATGGAAGAGGGTGAATGCTTACATGTGGCCTAAAGCCATTGCGCGTATGCAAGATTACCTGACTCGGAGTGATCTCATTAGTGGCAAACTCCTCAAAATTTACACGTTCACATCTTGCTTCTGGCGTGCAATCCTCTGCATGCAAAGCTGCATAGAAAGGGGGGTTCAAAAAGGGATATTTGAAAAGATTTCCCTCTCGATCAATCTCAATGCACGTCGACTCCCATATCAAGCAGACTCCTTTGAGAAGGATTGGCGAAACGGCAATGGCGAGTCCTAAAGGAAAGGTATTCCGTGTCAATGCCAAGCGCATTGTCCGGCAGAAGAAAGTCTTGAAGAAAAGGCTTCAGGCCATCCTTGCTCTCCTGACGAAAAGGAGCACTTACATGACAGCGATCTTCATTGTCGCGTTCGCGTATACCATCCACTACTTCTTGAACGTCCGCCCGTACGAGCTGCCTGGCTTGCACAAGCCAATTGAAGGCGGTGAGTGCTGCGCGTGCTTTGCCTCTGTTGCGTCTGCTCTGCGTCAGGATCAGACCCCCAACGTCAATGACAGGCCACTGTTTGGATTGACTCGTGATTTTTTAGGCTTCATTACGAGGCAGAAGGACATGTCCATCGCCTGATAGTGTCACCAGGCTGCACGAATACCCCTTGTGCCTGTGCAACTGCTTCAAGTGCAGGAATGACATTCAAGACCACAGCCTTTTATATTTACAGGAGGCGGTGCTGTGGAACGGCCAGTGCAGCCGCAGCTACTTTCTGATGCCAATGTGAAGTTCTCAGACAAGAAGATCCCTCAGCTGCAAGATTGGGGTGTGCACCTCTGTCCAAGCATCTTGCAGCTGCAGCTGCTTGCCTGCCTTCATCGATGCAAGGCCTGAATCACCTAAGTTGTCATCACACTGCTCACTGTCTTCAGTGCTCTGTGACAGTAGCAAGCAACGGTCCCAGGGGCATGCATGCATGTATTCCTTGTCATGCTGCGCTTTGCTGCATGCCAGCAGTTGTTGCTTGGCTCCTCAGGTACCACTGCGTCATTTGTTGAGAAGACATGCTTGCTGCGCAGATGGAACCATGGATGCTGCCCTCAAGAAAAGGTACAGCCTGCTGAGCTATCTTGCCGAAGTGCGTGCCAACCTCCTTCCTGCTCCCATGCATGTCAGCTGTCCCACCACATGCTGACATTCTGGCCTCAATACCGATCCTCCCCTGCCATGCAGCTGCCACTTGCTTTCGCCAACATACAGCCCTTGGTAATGACAGGGATATTTGGTGGCCTCACTCCTCAAATTACAGCACTGACATTCTAATGTGTGGCAGGCCACCCTGGCAACTACTGGCTTGTGAGCGCTGGAGTCTACGGCGAGCATCTCGTCTCGGAGAAGCACGTACGCCGGTGGATGTTTCTGATACAAGGAGCCCACAAGCGCAGCAACATCCCAGCTGGTGAGCACTTCAAGCATGATGGTGGCCAATGCATGGGGTAGTCGTGGCTCCAGATTACATGATGTGACTTTACGTTCTCAGAAGTTATGCATGCCACTAGACAAAGGCGTTTGCATGCTTTGGCAGCTGCCTGACAGGCTTAGCTTTGCTCACAGAGCGAGAGTCCTTTGCGACCGAATGCATCATTGCATTCTCTGGGGACTTGGAAGCGGCGGCAAGCCAGCTGTGGGGCTGGTTTGTAGAGCTGCACAAGCTGGACTATGCAGACACTCACTTCATGAAAAGCTGCTGCCGCAGTCAGCGCATCTTTGAGGGTAAGCGCACACACAGAAGAAGCTAGTGACTTATGAGTAATTTGCAGAGTGATGCAAGGCATGATGCAAGCCTACTTCTGGAGCCGCCAACGGAGTATGTTGCAAGAATCCCACCTTCTGCCTGTTCTTAACGGCTGTAGCAATGCCGCCCTTTGGTGACTGGAAAGTATGGCAACCAACCTTGTTCCATGCTGAACTTTCGCAATATATCTGAGCTGTTTTGTGGCGCACAGATCTGCACAAAAAAGCCATAAGGAAGAGCCCCAGGACCAAGAAGCAGCCCACTTACTTTGTGAGCCTGCTGCGGCAGATGTGCAAAGACGTTGTGAAGGAATGCTGACTCTTCTGCAAAAAGGGTGAGCAATCAGCGTGATTTCATTTTATCCAGCGGCCATTCCTGCATGCATTTATGTCTTGCAACGGGCCACATGCATGTGCGTCTTTATAAATTACTGCTATTTGTCTTGCAGGTGAAATGTGTTAGTGGAAGTATTAGTAGCATAGTAAGCATTTCTGCTCCCTGATAAAAGCAGGCTGCTGAGACTCAGACTTGTTATCTGGCTTCTCTCTGCTGATAGGGTGACAGCCTTATGACAGCACTTGATGCAGTACTTCTTAATGAGCTTTTTTGTGAAGGTGCACAAATGATGTGCTCTTTTCTGCTTCTGATCCTGCTGGAGCAGCTATGGTGCGCACAGAATCACATGTCTGTGACTAGATGGTTACTGCACCGCATATGTTGCATCGCTGGGGAGATTCGTATAGTGCACCTTCTTGTTTTTGCAGAAGAGGAGGGCCTTCTCATAGGCTTCTCTTGTTTATATACTGCAGTCCAGAACTGTTTCTGCGATCTCCCTTTCTTGGGAAGGTGCAGAGGAGGTCTTGCCACAGTCCTTGATCAGTCCATGCAACGCTGTAATGATTGCCATCTGCAACTTCTTACAGCTGCAGCCAAGACTCTCATGCGGCATCTGGAAGACTTTAAATTATTATAGATGCAATCAAACCCATTATACAGCTGGTCCCTGGCTGAGAGAAATATCCAGTGCTTACCATTTCACTCACAATATCGTTGTCTTCCCTTGATCTCCCTTGTCTTGAATTCCCTTATTCAGTATACTGGTTTTTACAAGTCTTCTTGGCATGCACTGGCTCGCAACAGGTTTCGCATAACCGTGCAGCGCAAAGTCATGCACATTTTTTCTCTGTCCTTTCAAATGGGCAGCGACAGAAACCACTTCAGCATGTGCAGGGCTTGCACCAGGGCACCGGCCAGGACCCTGCCCGGCCGGGCAGCTGGGCAGCCTGACCTGGGCAGCTCTGCGCCGCCGCAGCCACCTGCGAGCTTAGGTTGCCAGCCCGGCGGGGCTGTTGTATCGTTTTTTTTCCATTTTGAAATAGATTTTGAATACGTGTAGCCACTGTGGAAAACAGTGCCAGTGTCAGCTTTCCTGGCGGCCATTGGACTGCCAAGGGATGTCACAGAGGATATCCTGCGGTATTCCGCATTGCGGCGCTGTGTCAATAAAACCCATCCCTAGATGAAATTTCTTGCAGAGCGTCGCTGCTGGCTCTTTGTAGAGCTCTCGGAGCCTATTTTGGGTCCAGTTCCAGTGTTCCTGTGCAACGGTGAAATTAAGATACGCAACGGGAAGCAGTGAGAACTGTTTAGACTGACAAAGAGTTCCAGCAGGCCCTTTCTTTCGAGCAGAATTGAAACTAAAGAGGTGGACCAGAGGTAGAGCTACCTGGTCGTTCTGGTCAGTGAACATTGATGAGCCGCCATGACCCAAGGGGTAAATACAGCAATCCAATATGGTTGCGTTTATGAACAGACTCCAGGAGTCATCATAGAAATCGATAGAATTTCTGAGATGTGCCACTGCACGCCTGTCAATCTCAATGAAGTCGGCGAAAGCATACGCTTGGTCCATCAAAGGCTTCTTCCTATCCCAGTCTTCGTCAGTGCATATTGGATAGTGAGCCCTGCAGCATTGATTAGCACAGGCAGCAATGGTGCTGTCGCACTCGAACAGATCTAGCGCATCAGCACTCGAAAGCACGTCTTCATCCTGCGCCATGATCAGGAAAACTTCAGGACTGGTTTTGCATCACACCAGGCGTGGGTTCTGACGGCATTTTATCCAGGGTTCTTTTGGGTTGCTAGAAAACATGTGATCGCAAGGGCTCACCTGCGCCTTAAAGATTAGAGGGCCGAGGGCAAACAGTGCGGCGATTGTGGTAACGAGCAGCAACAATGCTGGGTTTTCCATTGTTGTTGTTTGTAAGTGTCCTTTTACAGCAATCTCCACTGTTGTAAAGCGTTATTGACTTATTGGCGATATGAAGAACAGCTCTTTTCAAGAGTGACTTGTTCGTCGTTTTATGGTCGAGGCACCTTTGGCGCTCACGGATGGGCAGGCCACAATTCTAACTCGCAGAGAGGGATTTCTATGTCGTGAGGTTTGTAGGTAGGTTTGAATGAGATGGGTCTGAATCTTTGCGATCTTTATTGTGTTTTGGTTTGCATCTCAGCGGCGCACAGGACTCGTTCGTGGCTTCGATAAGGGTGATTACATTAGCCTCGACCACGTTTTGACAATGGGCTAATTTGGCTCTTACTGGACAGGATAGGACTCACAAGCGCCACAAATTGTGGCTGTAGATGTTCCATTGGATGGGGTCGGGTGAACGATTATAAAGCAGTGTACATGCCCTGATGTCAGGGCAGATGTTTTCAACGCTGCAGCTGAAAATGCATGTGCACTCATGGTCTGTGAGTCATGAAGCCTGCACCAGCGAGTCTTTTGCCAAAGTATTCAGTGAAGGTGTTCAACAAGGGAATTGACATCAATGTTTGTCCATTGAATATTACATCAAGGTTGCGATTTCTTTTCTTGCCATTTATGATCAATTTCAGCATTGCAAAGCACCGGTACCACAGATCCTAGAGAACCCCAAAGCTCATGATGAGGCTACAGACACCCACCGAAACACAAAAAATCTGATCGATTAGCATATGTTCAAAGACATGCATTTTCAGGTTCCCCGTCGACCAGCCATGAACCAGTACTCCTTGCAGGAGCGCACACAACACCCACATGCTCATGCCCTTCCTTTCTGGCCCAGCTGAGAAATTTCCCTGCCTCATAGCTCCGCAGCAGTACTGCATGAAGGCCTTTCCAACAAGATGGCCCGTCCCAATTCCCTGCCAGACTAACAGCAAGAAGGCGCTTGAGCGCGACCTGACTCCTAGGCCGGCTCAGCAGCGGTGAGTCGCCGCGTAGTCACTGCTTAGCATAGATTGAGTCAGCTGCTTAGTAACCGCCCATGGCGTCCATGCCGGCACCGGCCTGTGCGGCCCCCTCCGGCTGGGGGATCTCTGTGATGATGACATCTGATGTCAGGAACACCTTGGCAACTGAGGCAGCGTTGAGCATGGCCACACGCAGCACCTGCAGCACAGACCACCTCGTCAGGAGACCACCCCAGGACATTTGTCTGCCAGAAAAAGAAGTCAGTGACAGCTGAGGTTTCATGAGCTGATGCAAACTGCTCAGAACAGCAGAGGCCTATTGAGCTGCACAATCATAGTAGATGCTGCAGTGCAACCATTTTGGGTGGAAAGTCAGCACCCGGCACAGCTCAGGACTCTTGAGTATGACACTGCCAGATTGCTGCTAGAGGTGTTCTTCTACACAGTGCACAAGCAAAAAAATCTACAGATTGGCACATCTTGCAGAAGAGCCCATCATGCACTGAAGTCAGACTCCCAGGAATGTCACTGCCAGCAACTCTCAGGCTCTTGTCTGCAGCAGGCACAGCCTTGTGCCATGTCTCACAGTCAACAAAACATCAGCCTTGTCAGCGTCCTGCCCACCAAAGATCTCCAGCAACTAGTCTTCCAATTCAAACGTAGAGACAGTGTACATCAGCAAGGTCCCGCTCCTTTGCCAAGCTACAAAACAGGGAACAATTGCAAGAAGGCAACTGACCTTGGTGGGGTCGATGATGCCGGCGGCCATGAGGTCCTCGTAGACGTCTGTGGCTGCGTTGTAGCCAACGTTGGCGTCCAGGTTCTCCAGCACCTTCTGCTGCACCACGCTTCCGTTGACTCCCGCGTTGTTCGCGATCAGCCGCAGCGGGTAGCTCAGCGCCCGCCGCACGATCTCCGCACCCACCTGCGCGCGTCATGTGCCGGCACATGTCAGCAGGGCTACTACGAATGCTACGGTTTGTTACTAACATCATAGCAGCCGGCGGGCACGTGGCAGTGCCGGCCTCACAGGACTGAGCACCATGCAATGTCTAGGTGACATGCCGGCACAAGTCAGCAGCTGCCGGGTATATGCTTTAGCTGGCTTTCCAAATTTTGCACCCTGAGATGTCTGGGCGTGATGCTAGGTGCCCTTGCTGAAGCTCCACGACGCAGTGTCAGTAAACTTAAAAATGCATGATGAAGTTTCCTATCCCAGAGAAGAGGCGCTCTGCCCAATCTCCGCTGTGCACAAAAGCACTGCTTTCCCCAATTGGTTACAGCAAAATCAGAGCGAGCTACTCCTCCTCCGAGCACAGGATCAGAATTCCAGGAGCACCCTTCCCGTGCTCAACACCGGAGCTGGCATGCCAGAATTTGTAGGAGGGGCGTTGCGCCGCACCTTCTGCTCGTCGTTTTCGAGGGTCTCCTTGACCTCGTCCACCTTCCGCGCCAGCTTCAGGAACGTGCAGCCGCCGCCAATCACGATGCCCTCCTCCACTGCAGCCTGCAAACACACCGCAACGAGTCAGCCTCAAACCCCCTTCCAGCACTACTTATGCACTCGGCCCACCTGACCCCCATGGTTGCACCGTTAAGGGCCTGATGTGCTGCTAATACTCAAGGTCAAACTTGAACCGATAATCAAAGAGCAGCATACGGTACCCGCTCAAAGCAGTGCATCGAGGTACATTTCTCAGGAACAGTCACTCTTACTACTGCACTTCAGGAAATGCACTTCAGGGAAAGAAATGCATGCGTTGCTCATGATTGGTAAAATCATAATGTGAATCAGAAGAAACTCTGGGGCACCTTGGTTGCGTTCAGGGCGTCCTCCACGCGCAGCTTCTTCTCCTTCAGCTCTGTCTCCGTCTGGGCTCCAACCTGTTGCCAGCACACATCAAGCCTCAGCGACTGTCTCTACAAGGAGATACCAGCTTGGAAAGTCGATATATTTGACACCCGACATGTGCCCACACTGAGTGAGCTGGCCGTCAAACCACTGCAATACACATGCCATGTCACGGACTTAGCTCGCACAAAACTCGACCCATCAGGCCAAGCGAGCAGCAAGTTGAAGATTTGCCAAAATGCATGGTGCTCAAGACTTGCTCTGTAACTCTAAACTCTCAATCAGGCCCGGTGAATAATCAGCGCACAGCGTATGCATAGTAACGCGGCGGCTTGCCTGGATGACGGCAACGCCCCCGGAGAGGCGCGCGACGCGCTCATTCAGCTTCTCCCGCTCGTAGTCCTGTTCGGTCTCAGCAATCATGTTCTTGATCTGCCTCACGCGCGCTGCCACCGACGCCTCCGCGCGGCCGTCGCCCACGATCGTCGTGCTCTCCTTGCTCACTGTCACCTTGGCGGCAATTCCCAACACCTCCTCGCCCACCTGACACATTAGTCACACGACTAATCATCAGCCAACCGGTCCAAACTCGCATATGTTACATACCCAGGAATGTCTGAGGGCCTCATGGACGTGCTGCATGGAGACCCCTGCAGTGCTTTTCAGGTACACTGGAAGGTATGTGAACCCAGTGAAGCTTCAACAAACTTGCCAGTCATGAAAACCCCTCACAGATGCAGGGAGCCTCACACAACTTCTAGCAGACCTCTGAAATACCCAGCAACTCTGCTGATGTTTTGAATTCCCATATCTGCTATCCCTGCTCCCATTTGAGGCAGAGTTCAGGAATGAAAAATTTGAGACAATGCGAGCTTATAGAACCCTGAAACCTATACAAGGCGCCCCCCAATTACAATGACCACTTGTCGCACCTTGTCAAGAGAGAGGCCCAGCTCCTCCTTGACCACCTGTGCGCCTGTCATAATTGCGATATCTTCCAGGTAGCTGCTCTTGCGCTCACCGAAGCCCGGTGCCTTCACAGCGATAACCTGCAAAGAGCACAAATCTTGCCTCAAACACCTTCAATTGCAGAGGCTATGATGTGCATTGCAGCTGCCACAGAGCCATGCATGCTTTTTGCCAACCGTTGCAGCACAGCATGAAGAAAATTACACCACCAAAATTGGGCTCCATTGAAATTTTCGCCTTTGTACAGAAACCAGAAAACTAGCTTCTGTGCCTGGTATCTTGCTTCTTTAGTCACTGGTGCAGTCTTCAAGATGCTCAGCTTCATTACCAGAATCGCCTCATGTCGCAAAAAGACTCTGCTGCATTCTGAACATGTAGGAGTACACCTTACAGTGTGGCTGCAAAATTCTTCACAGCCCCGCGTTGTTTCCGGCATGCGCACAAGGGATAATCCAACCATCCTCAGCACCAAACAACTGCTGCCGCGCGTGCTAAGTGACTTTTCAGCTCTCTTTGCACAGCTCAAAGCTCCCAGTCGCTTCTTTTGGAGGGCGTGAGAGTACACCCTGAGGCCTCCTAACAGGAGCTACAGTCCAGTAGCTATAAGAGTCCGTACTCAACGCCCCAACAACAGCGTCCCCGCATCTCAATTATTTTAAACTTGGGCACGTGTAGCCACTCCTTCTGGTGTTTTGATTGCAGCTATAGTGAGCGGAAGCATTCCAGCTGTACTGCAACGATGCAGGTTTTGCGGCGCTTAAAGATTGTGTTTCACGATCGTCAGAAAGCCAGGAGGGGGTTCATTCCTGTAGGGAACATTGAATAAGGCCGCACCTTCAGGGTACCCCGGAGCTTGTTGACGACCATGGTGGCGAGCGCCTCCTGCTCGATGTCCTCGGCCATGATGAGGAGAGAGAAGCCGCCGCGCACGGCCGCCTCAAGGATGCCTACAATGTCGCGCGCCGTGCTGATCTTCTTGTCAACCAGCAGCAGCCGGCAGTTCTCGAACTCACCCACCTGTGTGCGTGCAAAAAGACTCTGTCAAACCCCTGATAATGGGAACGGTCCTAGCCTGATGGCAGGAATGTGATGCCATTGTGTGTCGAACCCCTGAAAAGGGAAGAAACTAGTCCTAGTCTGATGGCGGCAATATGATCTGACTGTGTGATCTTCAGGATGCTTGGTGGGACATCCCAAGTTTTGAGCAAGATCACAAAGTGGGTCTCAGCTGATCTTAAGAATAATCCACTCCAGTAAGCACGCAACTCCCTGAAGACACCTCAGCACAGCACTTTCCAGCATGCCTCAAGCTCTCAGCATGCGCGCCTCAGCCTCACTGTAGGGTTCTCTATCAGATGCCCCTGATCCCAAGAGATGTCATAGGAATTCTGATCATCAATTCCTCAAAGGCCAACAGATGCAAAGCCTTCAGAACTTAGACGAGGAAAGAACAGGATGCAGGCCAGCTGAGGGGGGTCAAGACACCAGCCCGAGGCTGCAATTGCAAAGCATGTTATTGTGCGCAGCCTACAACTGAAAGCACCCATGGCAGAGCTCCGGCCACGATCAAGAAGCCAGCCCCAACGCCTTCGACATCGACAGTGCACATGCCTACAGCATCTTCCTACTTCAACCAAAGGGCCCCAAATGTACAGGTCTCAAGTCAAGCGGCTTCTCTTTGCCTCCACCACCAGCCACATGACTGCATAAATAGCGGAGACAAACAGCAGACGTCAGACTTGGGACCTGTAAGGCAGATGCGGCGCTGTGCAAGCAAGGGGCAGTTTGGCTTCAAAGGAAACTGCGCCCACTGAGGCAGGCCCATGGTGGAGACTAGGTACTTTCCTTGGACACTTTGCAGTCAATCACCAGAAACGCCATTGAGCCTACTCCAAAGCATGCTCACGTGTTTGCATCCATTGGGGCTGCGCTAGAAGTGCGACGGATCAGGGGAAAGGTGGCAACATTGCGAACACAACGTCCCGCTGCCAGACTTGGGACCTGTAAGGAAGAGGCAGCGCTGTGCATGCAAGGGGAAATGGAGGGTAAGGCAAGGGAGGCGCACCATGCGCTCGGGGTCAGTGACAAAGTAGGGGGAGATGTAGCCGCGCTCGAACTGCATGCCCTCCACCACATACAGGTGGTCCTCTGCCGTGCGGCTCTCCTCCATCGTCACCACGCCCTGACGCCCCACGCGGCCCATTGCGTCGCTGATCAGCTGCCCAATCTGCGGAGAAACACATGCACGATTTTCCACAGTCACCAGCCCCAGATCGAAGCCCAAAAGATTGGAGTCGTGTAAGCCAGGTGCAACTACATAGCAACAGTTTTCAGTCTGATTTTCACCACCGCTGTGAGCATGCTGGCAGGAATTAAGGTCATGAATGAAGGTGTCACAGAAGGTTTACGGAACCTCCTCTGCTTGCAAACAAGCAACATTTGCCACAAAAGATCCAGCAAGCGCGCATTAAGAGCACACGATGAACTCGTCATCGCCAGAGATCCAAGAGCACAGTGGAGCGCACCACTTCGTTGCCGCCGGCGGACACGGTGGCAACGTTGGCGAGGTCCTCGTCGCGAACCTCAACGCTCAGCTTCTGCAGCTCCTCCACCAGCGCCGTCACCGTCTTCTCAATGCCCCTCGTCAGCTGCGTGTGTGGCACGCCACGTCAGCACCGGCATGCCGTACTTTAATTACACGAGACTAGCGCCTCGACTGCTCCTGGGCCTCAGGTGAGCGTCACCACGACGAAATCAAACACGGACACGGGACTATCAATGGAGTCAAATTGTGGTACACACATGCACAGACACCAAGCACAGGAGGCCATCAGGAGAGTACTGCATGGGGCCCAGCATGAGGCCAAGGTGCCTGCGCATCGGTATGCAGAGATCAGGGAAGTTCACACCTGGATGGGGTTGGTGCCTGCTGCCACAATCTTCATGCCCTCGGCAATGATGGCTGCGCTGAGGATAGTGGCTGTGGTGGTGCCGTCTCCGGCTGTGTCGTTGGTCTTTGAGGCCGCCTGCGCAACACACACAAAGCCATCTGAACATATCTGTCGGCATTACAGGACACTAAATTGTCAATTTCCCCAGAATTTCCTATCAATTGGCCGCATTGCCTCTTTTCTCTCCGACTTTCTTCTTGTGACCTGTTCTCCACAAATTCTATACCCAGGGTTGGGATGCAGAATGTGTCTATCAAACAATACTTGCAACAGGGGGCCCAATACTGGACCCGAGCTGAGCGGACAATTTCTTTATAGCAAAACAGGGTCCTGTGCTTACCTGGCGCACGAGCTTGGCACCAATGTTCTCCACAGGGTCTTCAAGCTCCACCTCCTTGGCCACTGTAACACCATCGTTCACAATGCGTGGGGAGCCGTACTTGCTCTCCAGCACAACGTTCCGCCCCTGCTCGCACCAAAACAACCTTCTCAGCCGCTGCTGAACTGACACGCCTTATTGCATGCTGAGTCAGGAGGTGCTGACATGACCCACAGCTCTGACCCGCCCACAGTGTGCCTTTATGTCACCTATGTTCTGTACAAAAGCCTCTGACAGAGTCTGACTTCAACCATTTCTCTGTACCGATTAGCTTTCACATGTCCCCTTTATTGTACACATGCCAGGTTGTGGGAAAGCTGCAATGAGGACCCTGACACTGACATCTGGCATGACTGCAGAATGACAGGGGATTGAGAGGTGCACCTTGGGTCCCAGGGTGACTCCAACCACGCTGCTGAGCTTGTCAACACCAGCCTGCAGCTTTTTCAAGGCCTCCATGTTTCTGTTGAAATGCAGCTCCTTTGCCATGGCATGGGTGACGACCGCCCCTCCACGACTGCAACAGCCATGCCAGTGGATCTGAATGGGTTTGCACAGAGGAATGGCCCCGAACACGGGAATTTGAGATACTTTGAAGTGAAGGACCCATCAGGATCAAAGCAATGCAGTAATAATGACATTCGGGATCGTCAGGGTCACCATCTGTCCAGGATGCAAAACTGTACATTCATCTTTCAAAAGAAGCAGGTAGCAATCGATGATCGTGCTGCAGCAAGAAGAGATATCATACCTTAAACGGGATGCACATGGTCGCCTCAGCTGAGCAGCAAAAGGGTGCACTGCAAGGAAGGTCAGTTGTTAGGAATGTTCTAGAACGGCTAAGATGTTCTGTTCAAGACCGCCGCAAGTCTCATTGCAAACAGCTGGCATGCTGTTATTAACAATAATACTACGACGATTGACGAGCATAGCAGTACTCAGAAGCGCTTCACTTCTGTGAGAATGTTGAGAGCCCTAGTAACCATACCTCTGCTGTTCAGCATGCTGTTCCGGCCCATTCCCGTGTATTGAGGCATGCTGGATGAACACTGTCCAGACCTGCTTGACAACAGGAAATGATTTGACTTCATCACTTCGCAGCGACAATGGAGCTTGCGATTCACGAAAAATACAGCCGCCGAGACACCAAGTATTTAGAAATTTTACTATTTACGGGCGATCGAAGCCAAACACAGTTGCTTTTCACCTCGAGATAACTGCAGGACTGTTCATTTTTCCCCACTCGTCTCCACAGTCTCAGCTGTCACAAACTTTGCTTCTCTGTCCGAGCTTGAAGCAACAAGATGGAGGATAAGGTTTTGTCAACCCTTCAACTGTGGTAGGGTTAGGGGTCGCTGCACTGCACAAAACACTTGCAAGTTGCAACGTCCAAGACGACTCATCTTGCACGGGATCAAGACACTGTAGATGCAAGCGTCCTCGGCCCCAGTCAATTTGACAACTGCCTGCGAAATTTCGGGAGAGTGGCGCATCAGAATCGCTTTAGCTTCTGACATCCTTCCGGGGCTGATGTCCCCCAGCCATGCTCAGTGCTAGGGGATCAAAGGCACGATCTCCATATGTATCATTTTTATTTCTTTTGATACTCATTGGGCTTAGACATCAGCAGGATGTCCGTGGTGAGGCTGCATCTGGGACAAAAATTTGCTCCCGCTCTTAGAACTTTGTGCACCTTTATACGATGGCCTCCGTATGCCAATCTTGTTTCCTTTTCTCAGGCCTCACCATCGCAACGGGATCCAGATCTTCTGGCCGCTCAAAAATTCGCACGTCTGGTCATGAAGGACCCGCCTGAGAAGGAGTTTGACATCATCACGGGTGCCATCATCAATTTGTAGCTTGAACATGTTTGCAATGATGATTCCAATCTATATGTTGATGCAATATGGTGTTGCTTCCCTGGCAAAGACATATCTTTGCCTTTGTATATGGCAAGATGTCCACCTTGTCACAACAAGATACCCACTGCTGAACTGCTTCAGGCACCACCCAATCCCACACAGTAAGCACAAGATATGTTACTGCCATGCAGGTGTCGGCAGAAGTCACCAAAGACATGAGCAACTTCCTACTTCCTGCTGCGGTCGGCGGCGGTGATTGATGTGGAGTTGAGGATCCTGGGGTGGGACGAGGAGGGCAACCAGGACGCATGATATGCAGACAAATATCAAGCTCATAGCCGCCCACAAATTTGCAGCTTCCCTGCTGCGCAGCGACCTCATAATGCTGGTGGACGCATTCAACACCGTGTGGCAGCGCGAGCCGGCATATGTGCCCAAGAGGTACAACTAGCTCGGCCGGCCGCCGATTCTGTTCAATGCGGAGGTCACCTGGTTCTCGCCGCACTTCTGCGCGGCGCATCCGCCCCCTCCAGACCCCCCGGTGTCTGCCAGGTATGACCGAGCCGGGCGTCTCTGTGTGCTTATAAGTGCTTCTTCTTTTTATTCACTTACACGCTGTTCACCAGAGGCAAGGTGGGCCAGCATCAGGGCTTGGCATTATCATCATCACGCTGTTCCTGCTAAAGGCAAGGAGCGTCTGCAGACAAGCCTTAAAAGGCTGCCATAAATGTCACCTCAATTAGGTCTCAATTACAGTGTGGCAATCTGACTGCTCCAGTATGACATCAAGGTCGAGGGTGTCTTAGATGCAGTGGATCACGCAGGTATATCAACACGGGCGGGATTGTGGGGTGGCGGGAGGTCTGGCGAGGATCTGGGGGGACATGGAGGGGCGCATGACTATTGTGAACGACCAGGGCACCATAGCCGACAGCTTCTGCAACAGCGACGCGCAGAACATCAGCCTGGATTACCGCTCGGAGGTGTTTTTCTCGCACTTCAACGCCGCCCATTTCCTGCACCCGACAGCCGTGGACGGACGCCAAATGTGGGGCTTCTCTGAGGGGGAAATTTCGTCCGTGCCGGCTGTTGTGCACTTGAATGAGATGTACCCGGGCGACGGCAAGCGGCAGCTGCCGTGGAGCTTCCGCTCGGGGCTGTGGTGGGCGACGACACGAACGTGCAGTACAGCGCTAAGCAGCGGCCGCTGTTTCGCATGGGCAGCGAGCTGAAGGCGCAGAGCTGGAATGACATCTGCCAGGCTCTCGCCACGGAGTAAACCGCGCCTGGGCCCGGATATCACAAGCGCGTGGCGAAGCGCTTGAATTGCAGAGCCGTGCTGCTGCCGTACTGTGCCATGCTTGGCATTTGCTGCCTAAAATACACAGATACATATGTCCAGCTGAGTTTTAAGGATCCCCAGTGGCCCATAAGTCACGGCTGCCAGCTTACAGGCAGCTGCAGTGGAAGATGCACTCGAAGGATGACTGCAGGATCCAAGCAGGCAACAGCAGCGATAAAGACAGCTGTGTGTATCAATATCAGGGCATGGTGTCTGAACGCGCTGTTGAACTAGACTGTAGGCAGTGCTGGCTAACTCAGTTGGTATTCTGCCGGGGATTTACATCGATGGTCTAGGGTCAAGGGAATTAAGGGGTTGACAGCGTGTATGTGAGTGCTGCGGGCTCGGCAGGTGCACAGGAATTGAACCATTGGGTGGGAAGCTCCACTTTTCATGTATTGTAAGAAGCTGCTTAAATTTATAGTTAATAGTTGTTACACCCAGCATCACATGCTGTTGAAACCCCACGCATGGGCAGATGCATCTAGTACTTTGACCCCGAGAGAGCTACAACCGCATGGCTGCTGTGTGAGGATGGGGCAAAAAGCCTCCCAAATCTTTCACCAAAGGTTCCAGCCATGTCTGTTGAGCACCCAGAAAACACTTTGTTTATGCACCCTCTCCCATCTTCGACAGCCTTCCTAAGGGCTTTGACAAACGCCTCCATGCCTCCAGTGCTCGTGTGCGAGTAGTAGAGACGAATAAACCGCAGTTGGCAAGCAAACTTATCGGGACACTCAATAGTGATGTCCATGTTGTCTGTTTCTAGCGTAAGCTCGTCAAGGGCCGACTTCCAAGGGATACAAATTGACATGCTGCCCCGAGCCCTGATGTACAACTGCTTTAGAGCATGCAGGTCTAGCACATGGGATTGTTTTCCGGAATGCGGCCCGACCAAAAGATGTTGCTCACAGAACTCACTATAGATGCTCAAACCTTGCAATTGCCGACGCAGCCACGCCAGCTGTTGCAACAACCCCTGGAATTGGCTGGACATCCGTTGGCCACTAGGGAATCTCGCTGTGATCTTCAAGCATTGCCAGCAATGCTGTGTCAGCCAAGTCTTGCCTTCTAGAATGGACGCCTCACCAGCAATTTTCAAAACAATATTGGGGCCCAGGGAACAAACATGCGGCACAACATTCACCAGGTCGACCTCTTGAAGATGAATCAAGCCAGTCAAGTCTAAGCATTGCATATGCTTTGTGCTGCTTCCACTACACAACTTCAGATCCTGAAGTTGCTGCATGCCTTGCAATGACTCAAGCAGTGTGTCGTCAATTACGTGCAAGGACAACTTTAGCTTGACCAATCGTACCAGAGGAGGCATAGGATGCATGGAGTGCGCAAAGACAGCTAAATTCTCCACGGTGCTCCAAGCCCTCAAGCATTGGTGCAAGAATCCCAAGAAGTGCTCTTGGAATCCAGTCTTCTCTGGGCCATACGATGAGGTCAAATCTAAGACGTCCGCCACTTTTACTGCAGATGCTCTTGCCATGCTTTCGCCAATGGTGTGAAATTCATCACAGGGCCCTTGGAATGCCTGCAGTGCCAGAATGCTCATGGAAAAATGCTTGAGGGCAGCAGAACTGCAGAGAACCGGGGGCCGTCCTGTCTATGGTACCATAGACAGGACGGCCGAAAAGTTCTTAGGATGATACTGCGAATTGTCTCCTCTCACCTTTTCTTCAATGATCAAGTACACCTCTTCCGCGTAGTTCCAGTGCTTTGCTGCCCATTTCAGAATGGCGAGGCCTTCCTTGTCAAGATCTGTTGAGAAAAAAAATCTTCTAGGCTGGATATGATTGAAACCACGACAGGAACTGCCACATGACCTGACCCATTCCTTCACGCGCAGCCTGTCTGCAATCATTTGCCATATCTCAAGTGGAAGCGGTGGGTTTGCTTCCATCTCCATGGCTTCAGGCTTCATGCCTGCCACGAAAAATAATGTAAATGTAAGTATGTGTCACGATGACTTCACAAGTTTCCTCTCGGCGTCCTCGCCTGACCAGTTATCAACTCTTCATTTACCGAGAAGAATCAAGAAGTCGAGAAAGTATTGAAATCAGCAGTGCCAGAAGAAACCGAAGTCGAACGACATCAGATCCCCATTCTCACCTGTGCGAGAGGATATACTTTTGCGTGAAGTATCTTGAGGACAATACTTTATAGAAACACCTCGTGTTTCTCCTTAGGTTCGGACCTGAGGGATTCCACACCGAATATCCCACAAACTGCGGTGCTGTCCAAACCCGTCCGCTGTAGCCAAACATTTGATACTACAGCAGCCGTTGTCAACATCAGAAACGCAATGGAGGCCATCATCTACCCTTTCAGGTAAGCCTCACGTACATCGGTTCACCTAATGCTGATGGTACTGGCAACAGCACCAAGAACCTTTAGAGCTGAATCCTAAAGCGCATCTTTTTTGACCTGCAACAGATGTGATGTGACTGGCCATCACGGCGCGCCAGGAATGCAGCGGCAGGCACCACCTGGGTTCAATTGTCATGCAGAGCTTTCGCACCCTAAAAAAACACATTTATACTATAGTAGTACACACGGCTGCAGTGAGCCTAGTTTTACATGGACAAGCTTAATACGCGTTTTATGTTTCTGCAATGGGATGAAGGGTCCATGATGGCGCATCCTGCAAAGCCGCAGCCGGTGCCACCAGGGGGTGACGAGGAAAAAAGGTGCGAACACAAAGGTGAAGGCAGCTGCAGTGAAGGAGGCTCTCTAGTGTATCAAGCTGGGAAAGCCAGCGCAGGCAGCATCTGGGAGGGCTGAATGCTGCAACACCTAATCTTGCAAGCATACAATGAACCAGGGGGCTGCAATGCAAAACAAACAGTCTGTGCAGTGCTTTGTACACCAAAACTAGGAGAGGGTGTTTGCAATGCAATGGTTTGAGGTTTGTTGGCCACCGTTGCGCATGTGAGAAGGCCCTGGAAGGCGGCACCGGGAATGAAACAGTTCCGCATGCTAAGTGTGCTGCAAGTGATATGCAGCTGCAGGAGAGTATGCACTGGACGGATGAGTGCTGCAAGCGCATGCACTGGGGAAATGAGATCCGGAAAGACGGGCCAGTAAGGCCTCTGAGCCCGTACTTGACAGATGTGGTGGGCGTGTCAGATTCTTTGTACACCGCATTTCATTGGCGGATCTACATGTGTTATGGCAGACTTTGTCATCAAATAGAGTGCTTGAGTTGCTTGGCGCGCTCTCTCATTGCCAAGCGCATATTTTGGCCCGCCATTGGCATACACTGCTGCCTCAGTCAAATGATGGCGGCGTTGCCTGCAGATCCATGCTTCCATTTGCTTACATACCGCTAGCGTGTACTGCTATCACTGTCCTGTTCTCTAGTTTGGAGGACTCAAGAATGATGCTGCAAGAACTGCTTTGCATGGGCTTGCTGTAGGACCATACAAAGGCGCTGCCCCGGACTGCTGACACTGATTGTTGTTTGCTGGAACACCAGAAGTGCGCAAGTGAAACTGCAATAAAATTATTGATGCATCTGCCACGAGCACTTTTGCGCCAGCGGTGTACACCATATAGACGGGTGCCTGAGATAAGACAAGCCAGCATGATGACCAACGCAAGCTAGCTCTAGTATTAAAGGTGAATGTCTTGGAAAAGATGGGAGGACATTTACATGTGTTTCTTCCGCACAAGTGTCATGCTTGGATATCCATTCTCGTGTTGATGGTTGGGCATCAGCAAGCGCTCAGAGAGGAGATCTCTTCAACAAGGAGACCGGTGTAATCCTTGGAATCACTTCTCAATGACACAGTCCAGCGCATCACGCGCTGCAACAGTTACAAGGACCATGAGCACAGGAACAAGGATAGACCGGCAGGCAACACCAGCAACAAGAAGGCACGCCATACAATGTCCCTGTCAACGCACACATACACTCCTCGCAAACACTGAGTGTCAAAAGCAGAAGCACTGCAACTTTCACCTCCTGAGCAGCCCCATGACCTTAAAAGGCCTGTCAGGGACAACCAATTTACACACAGTCAAGACGAGAGAGGGTGTCATTAACCACAAGTCTCCATGGAAACATGTCGAGCAGCAGAACTTCACTGCATTTGTCCTAATGTACACCAGGCATCTTGCAGCCCTGCACTTGAGAGCAAGATCGTTGTCAAGAGGTCTTCAATTGGTGCACATTGCACGTCCTTAAACATCCTATTACGCTGCTTTCAGGTCATTCTCATTCCATGCCTCAAATGCAAGAGGGGGGCACCTGCGTCCCTTCACCAGTTGGACAAACAGCAGGCACCCACCTCGATGAATGAAACAATTCGCCAAGCTCTGCACACGTACTGCCGCCCTCGTAAGAGGACCTTCAAGCATTGCCAAAAGCATTTTGCATTGCAGGAAAAGGCCCGCAAAAAAGTGCTCCCTCCCTCGTGATGCCCAGAGCATCCTGAAAATTTCACCCAAATCTGCTATGCTGCAGCCACCACCATTGTTTCTTCACAGCAATCCTAATAGAGCAAGCTTCCTGATTTTCTCCCTCCATCACAGCGGTCAGTCAGACAGCTAAGAAAAACGCCAAGACACATCAAGCAGATTCTGGCGCCCAAGCATACTATTCCCCTAATCCTTGGGGCAAGATTACGCCAAAAGCAAACTTCAACGACACTCTCCTAGCAGTGCTCAATGGCATATTTATCCGCCACATAAGAAATCTAGAGAAACCCTAATTTGTTGCAGCCTCGCCTCAACACAAGCTCATTCGTAACACAGCTGCTCTCAACACCGGCCCTCGTTCGTTGCAGGAACATGGTGGCTCCTGGCAGTGTCATGTGTCGCAGATGCATGCATCGGCCCTGTCTTAATCTTGGTCAGGCAAGCGGCCAGATCAGGCGGCTGCCTCATCAGGCACTGATTGGCCCCGTCCGATATTTGTTCATGCAGATGCCTCATCAGGCTTAGCCCAGGCGGCCAGGGCCTCGGCAGTGCATGCCTCCAGCGCCTGTCGCGCCAGAAGATCGTCCCAAGTGTTCTGCAGGTTGCGCTGCGTGCGCTGCCTGTGTGCACACAAGAACATGCAGTCAGCGCCTAAATGTCCCTAGTCCTGACCACTTGACCTTACAAAGAAAATCACCGTGTTCTTTGCTGGAGAACATCGCAGCCCTTACAGTTACAGTACGACGAACATGTCTTCCCTGTGTAGATTGCCCCATGTTGCGAGGCTGGTATCCTGCCTTCAGATAGGGAGCACCCAGCTGCACAATGGCAGCATCTACTGCGGCAGCCATGGATGTCCCACTTCCAGAGGGCTGTTGACCCTTGGAGCCATCCACATGAGCATCACAGCACACGCCAACATTGTGGAGGTGGAGAAGCTGCCCAGATCACCCGACATGGAGAAGACAAAAGACTTAGAATGCAGAGGGAGGTGATAAAACTGACCTGGCCAGGTGGGGGTTGACGCCAAGGCCGCAGGAGGAGGCGGCAGAGCCGGAGCGGCTGATGGCCGCCGAGCGCCAGGCTGGCGTGTTACGGGCCGCCGCATACGGGGCCCGTAATCCCGCGCACCCCCCGCGGAATCCGGCCGCTGCAGCCCCCGTATAGCGGCTGCGGCCGTAGCATGCCGTCAGCGCCTTGCCCAGCCGGGAGCCCTGGAATGGCGCCGCATTCTGCGCCGCTGCAAGTGCCTCTGGCCTCCACAAGCCTGCATATCAGTGTGGGCCATGAAATCTTTGTTGGCAAGCCCAAGTGATAGGACATATACACACTGACGGAGATAAGAGGCCCAGGCAAGGCGTGACGAGCAGATATGGCACATGGCTTGCTGAAGAGTACAGCACCCCTTGAGGTAAGGCACAAGACGATCTTTGCGCCTTTGGACGCAGAGAAAATGTTGCGGGCCGTCCACAAGATGTGATGCACACCGTATTCTCCTTGCTGTAATCAGAGAGATTTTATGGAGCAGTCATGCATTGAGAAATCTAGCAGATCCATTTTGAGGTAGAGCATGCTCCCACCTGGCTCATCGGTAGCACAGTTGGAGGACAGCTCAAGGCGGCGTCCCTCGAGGCCGTGGCGGCCCTTGAAGGCGGCGCAGACCTGCGCTGCCGCATCCGCCACCTGTGCCCGCGCCGGTGACGGCAGCGCAGCCGCAAACGCCAGCTGGCGCGCTGGCGCAGGGATCGCTGCTGCAGACGGGGCCTCCATGCCACAACACTGCTCCGCCTGTGGAAGCCATGCAAAGGAAACAAATCACGAACCGAAGTGCAGCTGCTGACACGACAATCTTTGAGCATGGGTGTCATGACAAGGAGGTGCCACATACCCAAAGATGCACCGTCACTCTGACTGTCGACACAATCTTGGCAGATAGCCGCACATTCCTGTGATAATCCCCCTTGGCCCAGATTGAGACCAGAATTTGCACTCATTCAGCAGTTGAGCAAATGGGAAGCTGAATCTCTCCTCCTAAACAACATCCAATTTTCTGGGGTTTTTCTGGCTGTGCTGAGAAAGATGCCTCACCTGCTCGTCAGGGCGCTGTAAGTTGAGGCAGAGCGGGTGCAGCTTCTTCCACAGCGGCAGCCGCCACTTGACGGCCGGCGTCAGCGACGGCGTGCACAGCACCGGCGTTGCTGCAGGGCTGACACCCGCATCGAGCGCAGGGAACTCCACCGAACTGCCGCGCAGCATCTGCCGGGCCGGCGTCATGAACGCGTCAGCACTCGCACCGCCGGCTGTGGCGGCCGGAGAGCCCGGCGGCGTGGCCAACTCGGCCGACAGCTCCAGCTCAACTTTTATCGCTGCCGCCTCATTTGTCGCGCCGATATCCATGATCTGCGCCTGACTTGACTGCTCGTTACATGCATCCAGTACCGGCGTGTCTTGTGCTTGCGCAGGAGGCGGCACGGCATTGGCTGAGTGGCGGGCCGGCGTTGGGCAGGGAGACTGCTGCTGCTGTTGGTAGTCCATGACGGCATCCATTTGCTCCTGCTGTCTCCGCTGCTGATGCTTTAGGGGGCAGGCGGCGGGACGGGGAGAGGGTGTTTCAGGGGCTGACAGCTGTTTGTCCTGGGCGGCGAGCACTGCGCAGGCGGCCAGCAGCGCGGATGCGCGCGCACGAGCTGGCGTCTGCGGCTGCCACGCAAAAGGGTCCGCCGCGTCCGTGTTGTGCTTGAACTCCTCCACCACCGCCTGCCAGACACACTGTACTTATAAGGCCAAAATTTCAAGATTAACGATAAATGTGTATGGGCCCATTGCTGTCCCACCAACCATGTTGAGAAATCAAGATGGCACCGACTGGCTCAAGGTAGGTTGCTCCTCAGCTGTTGAACAGCTACTGCCTCATTTCTGGCCGTCAAAACCGTCACTTTCGCTTGCAAACAAACCGCTGTAAGGACTGCAAACAGACAATAGTAATAAGCAAGGCAGACAGAAAGGGAGACGCACCGAGCGCAGGCGCCGGCCCAGGCCGCCAGAGGGGGAGCTGAGGTGGCTGCTGGCCCAGCGCAAGTTGCGCGACGGCGTGCGGCTGACGCTGCGCACACCCCTGTTGGCGCCAGCAGCCCGGCCCTTCCTGGGGGCGTGGGCGGAGGGCGTTCCCTCCCCCTTCACCAGAGGGTCAAGGGGGGCTGAATCGGGGCTGTCGCGCGGAACCTGCAGCGCCGGCAGTCGCTGCTTGGGCGATGGGCCCGGCTTCCTCCGCTGCTTCGGCTGCTTGAGCGCCGCCGGCTGCTCGGCGCGCGCGGGCTGCTGGGGGCCTGTGCCTGTGCCAACATTCATTGACATAGAATCAGCATCATGCCAAAATGCAGGCCTGCAATAACATATTGTAACATTGCAAAGGCCCCAGTCTGCACTGGCGTGTCCCACGTGACCAGGACATCCTGCCTCATAGGATCTCAGACGGTCTTGCTCGTCCTCATCCTTGACCGCCTGGAGCGTTGGACTCGCGGAGGCAGCTGCAGTGCAGAATCAGGCTAGAACAAGCAAAATACCAACACACACGACCCTCAAAATCTACCAGTTGCCAAAAGCATAGAACCGGAAACAGACCCTCACCCTGCCGCGCAACCTCCTCCTCCTCGCGCTTCACCTCCCCCAGCTTCAGCCTGACATCGCCCGCCAGGTCAGGGTCAACCACTTCGCTCCCCTGCAGCGACCGCGGCGACCCCGCCATCGGCGACGGCGTCCGCACCGGGCTGGCCGCAGAAGCCGCGCCGCCCGCAGCCGCCGCCGCCGCCGCGTTGCCGCACGCCAATACCTTCTGGTCCTCCGCGGCCTCCCGCGCGGCGCTGTCCCGGGCCGCGGCCTCGGCAGAGGCAAGCGTCGGCGTAACGGCCGGGGTCGCGGTTTTCGAGGCGGCCCCGCCGCGCCGGGGAGTGTCAGGGAAAAGATCCGACTCCACGAGCGCAGCCAGGCAGCTGCGGCTGCGCGCCACCACTTCCATCTGCTGGCTGCTGCTGGCCGTCAGCTTCTGTGGTGATGCGCAGGATGGCGCGCGGCGCAGCGGCTTCTTGTGCGCAGCAGCCGGCTCTCCGCTCGTGCCGAAGCGCTCCCGGCGCTTGCGCGCCATCTCGGCAATCGTGCGCGCGTCCAGCTGGCCGGCTGCGTTCTCATCATGCGGGGCAACTGCGCCTGCCGGCCTAAGGTGCTCACTCTCGCCGGCGCCCTCGCTGCCGGCTTCGTGCTTGGGTTTCTCCATTTCCATGTCCCCCTGCCCGGCGTGCTGCCCGCTGCCGCCGCTGATGCTGTTGTGCTCCGAGTCGGCCGAGTCGCCGCGGCGCTGGCCGGCAGCCGCGGCCGCCACATCGCCGACTGTGAGGGACCCCTCAAGGGACCCCCGCACTGAGCCCCCCAGATCGAGCAGCTGCTGCGTCGTACGCGAGGCCTTGGAGTTCTCCGACGATGTCGCCGTTCGAAACTCTGTCGCCTCCACCCGCGCCCTCTTCCGCGGCATACCCAATGATTTTCCATTCGCTGCAGTAGCACAGGCCAATTTTCAACTCCCATTTGCGTTTGCATGCCGAGCTTAGCTCTTAATCGCTGCAGATCTCACAATATCAGGCTGGACAAAGAGCGGTGTTCACGGGTGTCACACATGTGTTTGTCGATGCTTTGAATCCTCCTAATTGTCCAGTCTGCCTCAACAGATCTGCCTCAACAGAACTTCCCAAGGCATTGAGCCTGGCTGTCCGACATCAAAGACAACAAGCAGTGTGAGGCTCCTGGCGCACCCTTGGCATTGCTACCAGCCAGCAGTCCAGGCCGCTGCCGCGGGCGACACCGTTTGCCCAGCTTGCTGTCGCCGGCCGCACGCTGCTGCTGCTGCTGCTGCTGTTGCTTTCCGCTGCCGCGCGCTCGCACGCCACCGGCCGAGCTCTCGTCATCGCTGCTGCTCTCATCTGAGCTCCCGCCATCTTCCTCCTGCCAACCACCCAGTATTTTACTAAGCAAGAGCCTTCTAACACACTGCTTGCGAGCTCCTGTGGAACTACACAATCTGCAGGTGCAGGTCCCCAATTCGCCATTTTGAAACCTGCAAATGCATCTCCATCCCGAGGCAAGTGTAGAGCCAGTGGCAGATCCGCACCTGTACAGGTGTGTGCTTGGCAGCCACAGCCGCCCGCCTGCTCTCCTCCAGCGCCATCGCCAGCATCTGCCGCTCGGTCATCCCAGCTGCAGCACAGAAACATTCCGCTCAATCTCTGCAAACCAAGACACGCCCAGGCCCGCGCACAGCACCGGCCTTGCGCAAAACCGGTGAACCATGCCAAGATACTACAATGCAGCAGGCGCCTTGTCCAACGGCCACAGAACGAAGAGCGCTTCAGTGTACAGCAACAAGGGCCTTCACATAGCTCAAGGGCACAAGCCCTGTCAATTTGTGACTAGACGGCCACAAGCAAGTCCAGGATGAGTGAGGGTTGCTAAGTACGCACATGGCACCAGCGCGGCCCCTGCCCCGCTTCTCTTGGAGCTCAGAGTCCGCTCCATCCCAGCTGTTTCTGTCTTGGCGCTTGCCTGCTCTTACTGGCAGCCCAAGCCCATAGCCACCTCTGCCATGTAACTAGATCTGCGAAAACATGGACAAACGTAAGATAAGGAGAGAGTACACAGATAATCAAAGAGGACAGCATTCTTTTTCTGATTAGCGAGTGCCAAAAGGCACGCCCAGCCCTTGCTTTGGGAACCCCTTGCCACACGACCTTGCGATTTCATGGTGAACGCGAACACGACTCACCAATTCACATCACATTTTGCTTGCTTGCTTCTAGACGGCCTCAGAATATTTTCGAAGGAAGGCACGTTCCTGGGATACAAGGAGAGGGCCTGCTGCAAGAGCCTGGAAAAGGCACAAGCAAATCCAGATGGGATGCCTCGACCCAACAACACAGTGCTGGGGTTCCTGAGCATATCTGACAAAAGTCAGACGAGGCATAGTCGTAACTCTGCCAGGCCAAAGGATGCCAAGCGTCGCGCCATTGTGTAATCCCGCGCTGAAGTACCAACCCAGTCACACAGAGTGTCTACAGCACAACGAGATCTCACGGCCAAACAATGAGGGGCAGACCCAACGGAGAAAGCCATCGAAAACTCCGTGCAAGCCACCGAAGCTGCGCCCACCTAGGGCTTTCCCGGGCGTGTGCTAAGCTTCCTGCCTGCTGAAGGGCCATCAAAGCTGATATGGCAACCCATCGCACCCCTCAGCAGCAGCCCACAAAAGATGAGCCGTGCTAGAGCCCAACATCCTCATTTTGTGCCTGGTTCGGCTCCCAGCCTGTGCGGCGTTCCGGCTCCGGAGCACAAATTCTGACGATCAAATTGCCCCGGAACCACCCGGCGCCGCTACTATACACCTCACTCTACAATCCTGACCAACGATCGGTGCCATCGTTGAGCACGCCGGGATCGGCCCCAAAAAGTGCTCTTCCACAGCGCGAAACAGCGGGACAGTACAGTTTGAACCCAGGCCCCAGGCTGCTGATCCCGAGCAGGGCGTGCGCTGACCTTTCGAAGAGCTCCTCACAAGAGCTCGGCCTCAGACCCCGCGTCCCCGGGCCTGCTCAGGCGTAGCATTCCAAGCCGCCAAGAATCCGAACTGCGGCTTCCCGCCACGCTCCGCTGCTCCCCCGGCTGCGCTCTCCAGGTTCTTTCAGGTCTCTATCGAGATCGGCTAAGTTTCTGCTACGACGTCGTGGGCTGGTGTTTGCTAGCTCTTCGTGATTTCCTGAAAGCGACCTGATCCGAGGCGGCGCCTTCCCACGTGGAATGTTATTCTTCATCTGAAGGATACGCTTATTCCAGTGGAGGGAGCAGAGAACATTCGCATGAAAGCTTGCAGAAGCATCGAATCTGATTTTTTCTTGCACAGTAGCGACACATTCCCACTGAAAGAGCATCCCTGTGAGTTGACAGCAGGCTGGCAGCTGCTAGTTTTAAACAAGTGCCAATTGCAGTGCAGCAAAGAGGCGGGCTTTGTTTGAGACGGCCAGCGACACAGTGCCCATTCACGCCCATTCGTAACAAAGCGTTCCGCTGTTGCAACAGGGCAGCAGGTCCAGTTATCAGACAAGCCTCTTGTGCCAGGCCGGTCGGCGGCAGGGCTAGTAAAGATAAGACAAGTATGGCAGGCCACGATGAAGCTAAGGCGAAGCCTGGAACGGCCGCAGAGGGCATGGGCGTGGCCAAGGCCGGCTGGTTCACAGAGCTGAGCACCATGTGGCCTGGCCAAGGCCTGTCACTCAAGGTGGAGGACATCTTGTTCCAGGGGAGGTCCAAGTTCCAGGTGCTACATCGGAACCACGCACTTTCCTGCCTAGAAAATAGTTCAGGGTTGCATAATGCACGGTGGATATGCGCATTGATGTTCAGAGAGACATGTGTTCTCTGCACTGCAAGTGGTAAGCGTGAGGCACGGCCTGTTGTCTGAGCTACTATTGTGCTGCAGGATGTCTGTGTGTTCCAGTCGCCATCCTTTGGGAAGGTGCTGCTGCTGGATGGAGTCATACAATGCACAGAGCGCGACGAGTTCTCCTACCAGGAGATGATCACCCACCTGCCGCTCTGCGCTCTTGAGGTGTGACCTGCACTATGGTTTTGATGCCTCTAATAACCCTGTGCATAGCTTGAGCTTGGGTGACCAGCGTAGCGCATAGAACGGCGGTCTGGATAGAAGTTGATTGATCAGCCGCTTGCCGGATTGGGTCAGCATGCGCAGTCTGTTCAAGGGCGCGATATGGATTTGACGCATGGATGTGCCATACAATATCCGGCCGTCTCCTGTTACATGCGTGCATGCCAAAGGCTCTCCCATGCACTTCACTATGATCATTCTGGGCATTTGAAGGCGGTGCCTGCCCTGCGACCAATGCTGCACGTTGCTTAGCGGGAACATATATTTCCAGATTCAGAGAAGCCGTATACAAGGATCTCATGCTGAATATGTGCATTTCTCCTGCCCAGGCGGAGCCTAAAAAGGTGCTGGTGGTGGGCGGCGGCGATGGCGGCGTGCTGCGCGAAGTCGCGCGTCACCCCTACGTGCAGGAGATCACCCTGGCAGAGATCGACGAGTGAGCGACGGTTCCTGCCCCCAATCTACATCGCAGCAGCATTGTCTGTGTCACTCGCCGAGAGACCGCTCGGCCTTGACGCATGATGTAGCTGCCTTGCGCTGCCCACAGAAACCAATGCATGATATATAGCGTTACTTGTGTCACGCATGGCGGCAATGCAGGCCATGCAGTGCTTCCGGCGTGAAACTGAGCTGTACACAGTGATATACCATCGGGCGGCTGTTAGCAATGCAGGAATCTGCCCATGCAGAATGACAATGCAAATGCACCTCTCTCCTGGCACAGCAAGACTGTGAAAAGAAGTTTGAGAGGGAGTTGATGCGCGCAGAATGGTACCGGAGACGTCGAAGAAGTGGTTCCCCCAGATGGCGCTCGGTTTCGACGACTCCCGCGTCTCCGTCCACATCACCGATGGTGAGACCTCGTGCCGTAACACTTACACGGAGGGCCAATTTATACTCACTTACTGCCGCATGCACTACCTTCAGTGGGAGACGTGACACGGGCCAAGGTATTGTCCCGTTAGAAATGGGGGCACATTGAGATGTGCCGATGAGCATGTTCAAGGCACACATGGCCGCCAAAGCCCCTACTGCTAGACCCTCTGATGCGGCATGCCTTAAAACGGTGCCCATGTCCTGCATCTCAGCGCCCTAGTAGGAAGCTTCCGGCAAGCGCAGTACATTGCGCCATGCTTGCCAACCTGCAGCCCGGATTTGCTCCCTGTTGCTGGCTCTCAAATTGCCGACTTACAGCAATTGGGGTCTTCTCAAACCTCTAAGAAAGCATTGGAGATTCCTCTAATGAAAAGCTTGGGGTGCATGCAGGCATCAAGTGGGTGCAGGAGGCTGAGCCGGAGACATATGACGCCATCATCGTTGACTCATCCGATCCGGTCGGCCCCGCTGAGGTCCTCTTCCAGAAGGTGCGCGCCCGATTGCTGCATTAAACATCACAGGGGTTTTCAAACTGCGTGCTCCATAGCAGGTGCATGCAGAACGCGTGGGCGCTGTGTTGTGCATTCGAAGAGTATGTTGCAGGCAATTTAATTTGTGAAAGGATTGTGGCCAAACTTTGCATGCACGTGGGCATTACATGTGCCAAGATACTGTTGCCGGGTTAAGCACCCATCGTGTGCATTGCAACTATGATACCGAGTGCCTCTGGTGTTCAATTTGGCAGAATATCTGTGCTCTGTTGTGATTGGGTGGGGAGATACTGAGAGACAAGCTGAGGTCGTGTTAATAATGAAAAGTTGTTGTGGTGTTGCGCAGCCCTTCTTCGAGGCTATGCACCGCGCTCTGAAGCCCGGCGGAGCCATCTGCACACAGGTGAGGCAATTCTTCCCTTCATAGCGGCTTTCAGCTCCTTGGCGGTCATTCGTACTGCCGCTACGTTTGGAAAAGACATTCACCATACTCTCACCCATGGCTGACTGCTTCCTCTTTCTTTCATATGATGCTCTGGCTTACCGGCCTTGATATTGCCAAATTGCACCAGGCAGGCAGCGCGATTTGCACCAACTAAAAGATGACAAGTATCCGGATTTGTGTGCAGGGAGAGAGTCTGTGGCTGCACCTGGACATCATTAAGGAGCTGGCTGCCATGTGCCACGAGGTGTTTGTGGGCGGCAGTGTGCAGTATGCCTACACAACCATCCCCACCTACCCAAGGTCAGCACACTGTCAACATCCTGTCACTCCACTTTCAAGTCTTTCGGTGATGGCAGGTCACAAGCTCTGTAATGGTCTACGACGCCTACAGGAATACGAGCGATTCCTTAACCACCGTTGCACTGTATGTTTATTGCCAGCATTGGATACTGTTGCCTTTGGTGTGACGATACAGCTGCAAGGGTGATACGAACAGCTGAAGAGATGCTGCATTGAGGCGTGTTTGTAAAACAGTGAAATGCTGTGAGCAATTGCATATGCTTGAATGCTGAGATTGCTTGTTTGTGTTTGCAGTGGGCAGATCGGGTTCATGATCTGCGCGAAGGCCACCAGCTCAGGAACGCCCCTTGATCTGAGCCAGCCCAGGAGACCGCCACCTGTCGCCCCCAAGGCTGACTACCCGCCCCTCAGGTGCGTGCCTGCGTGCATGCCTGCAATGGGAACCTGATTATGTAATTGAGCTTTCCTGAGTTGAATTCTTTGGCCGGTCAGCTGATCTGTACTCAGCAGGCATTGTGGTGGGCAGGACAAGTGTACAATTAAGCTATTGCCTCATGATGTCGGATGTCCTTCTGAAGCTAACGCTCTGTTGGTCCCTGAAAGCTATGAAAACAGCAGTTTTTCCTTGCCCTGCACATGCACTGTATCTAGTCTGCAGCAGGACAATGAAGCATAGAGTAAGCTGCGCATCTGAGTGTGTGTTTTCTTTTGCTGACAGGTACTACAGCGGAGAGATGCACCGGGCTGCTTTTGTGCTGCCCAAGTTTGCTCGTGACGCACTCACAAAAAGCCTCACACTCTAGTGCTGCACAGCTCTCTAGACATCACAATTGCATAATAGAGGATTGCCAGAGTGGTCTGTGGGCCAAGTTCTGGCGATGAGAGAGATTGCTGTGGATTGTTGAAATGGTTCTCAATCTGAATCATTCGTGTAGAAAGCTTAAGAGGTGTTTCTTGGCGATTCCTTCTTTTTACATTGCCTGCATCTGCTTAACAGTATTTGTAAATATAAAGATCTGGAGATGGACTAAACAAACAAGTGACTTACTTAGTACTGAATACCTCCTCCTTGAAGCATCTCACAAAGAGGTTTCCATAGAAAACACACAAGAATGGCAACGAGGAGCTTTGCAACTACTGGAATTTTTTTTCGATATTCACTCCCAAAAAAGTTCCAATCCCGCATGAGCAGTTTCTGGTGCCACATGGCCCTGAGAACCTTAGAGTGCACTTTGCCTCTCAGGGGAGACTGGTTTGATAAGCAATGCAGTGCTGCCTGCGCAGCATGCTACAAGTCTGCATTTACTCCTACATGAATCCAACTGCCACATCTTGCTGAGCTGCTGCGGCATGCATGCTATCAGCACACATCACTCATGGCTCTATTGCAGCTCTGCAAGGGAGACAGTGCCTGAGGCAGCCAATTATATCAAAATGGCGTAACACCCCTTTCGCCCCGACACTTACAAAGGCACAATATGGTCCCATGAATAACACTTTTTGTCTTCACAGCACCACTATCCCTTCACAGGAAGGTCCTATCGTAGACAGTGCAGCCACGTTGGGGAAAACTGACAAGGAGACCTCTTGGCAATCCTAAGGAATTCCTTCAAGCTCCTCCTCTGTTCTCACAGGATGGCGCCTTTGCGGTAGTTGGTAGCGGTGCGCTTGATCTGGCTGGATTGCATGTTGCGCATCATCTCGCAGAACTCCTCGTAGTCGATGTCCCCGTCCTGGTTCTTGTCCACGTCCTTCAGCACCTCCTCCACATTCTGGTCCAGGTTCCCCGGTAGCTTCTGCATGCGTCACATGATAACATTTTGAATTCTTTGTCACTCGACAATTTCTGCATAATTGGCTGCGAGCTGCACCTGGTCTAAACTTCCTGGCAGCTTCTGCGATTCACATGATTGCCCTGGAGTCAATTGGAAAATCTTCATTTCTATGGAACTGAGCATGAGCTGCATGTCATCCGGATTGCCCAACAGCTTCTGCACGATTCACATGACAACATTGTAAGTGACTGACGATCTAAACGCTGAGAATAAAGTGCATGTGATCCTGGCTTCCCTGCAGCTTCCTGCATACTGCATGGCAGTAATGGTATTGCATCAGTATGAATTCAGAATGCACCCCGCAAGCAGACGTCAGACTGTAGAAAAACTCCGCCTTCCTGGCCTTGCAGCTGCAACACTCAAGCGAGCAAGAATCGGTAGCCCGCAAAGTATCACCCACACTCCTAATGAAATCTGCTTTCAGTGAGCACCGTTATGGTCCCTTTGCAAAATATCAACGTTTTTCCTTCCTGGCGATAGTCGAGAATCGTCAACAATTATGACCAATATTATATGCGAGCACTTGACCTCCATTGAGAAGGCAAGGAGCGGACCTTGAGGGCCTCGGTGAGCTCCTCTTTGGAGATGGTGCCAGAGTTGTCAGTGTCAAAGTGCTTGAACGCGCGGTACATGTTCTCCTCAAGCTGCACCCACATGTTACAATGTGAGCAGGGATTTAATGCCATGATCACATGTGGCCACACGACAGCTCAGCAGCCAGCATGGTGTCTGCTCAAGGAAATCCATTTCTGGCATACCTCATGCTCTGAATGGCATCTGGAAGTGCGTCGTTTGCAAGGCAGGTAAGGTTGCACCAGTTCACTTACTCTCCACAGTATACTGTAATATGATAGGTACACAGGAAAGCAGGTACACAAGCGACCAGGGGGCCTGAAAGGATTGGAGCTGAGGTAGGATAGAGGTGAGACAGAACAAGCGCGCCTGCAGCTGGCTCATGCTGATGGTGGCTTACACTTGCTTGGACCAAAATGACCCTTGACATCCCTGGAGGAAAGACATGCAACAGGACAGAACGCGCCTGCAGCTGGCTCATGTTGATGGTGGCTGCGAGGAATTCGTCGTAGTCGATGCTCCCGTTGGCGTCAAAGTCCATGGACGCCACGAGCGCCTGCAGCTCGTTCTGAGTCACCGCGCTCCCCTGCTGCTTCAGCCCCTCCTTCAGCTCCTCCATTGTCACCGTCCCACTCTTATCCGTGTCCAGCGCCTGCGCGTATCATAGCAGCGTAAATCTTCACACCCCTGTTTTTCTGTGTGACAAGATACGAGCCGCACTGCTTTCTTCCGGCCTGTAGATAGTTGCATGCGGTGGGGTTGGAGTCAAATCTTGCACACAATGCCAACATCTCCTGGCCGAGTTCCCTCAACTCTACTGAACCTTTGCGCAATGCCCCGGCCTGTTTACATGATGCCCTTCCCTCAAACAATTCGCAATCGAAACATGATGCAGCATCTTGAGTGCTGCATATCGCCGCATGTGTGAGAAGGCCATTGCCCCGCTTAAAACAACCAAAATGGGGGGCCCTGGGGGTGCTAAGCTTCAGTCCAGCATTTACTGACCCTTGCCAGCCCCACACGTGCCAGCCCTACCTGGAACATGGAGCGCAGTCCGGCGATCTCTTCAGGGGACATGCCACCTGCGATAACCTTGAGGGCCTCCTTCTTGAGCTTGTTCATGTTGAGGAATCCGCGCATGCGCTGCAGGATCACATTGTCCAGCGGCTTGTCGCTCGCTGTCCCGTTCTCCTTCATCCAGCTATGGCCCAAGATCTGCTCCGCAGTCGCGCGCTTCCTCGGGTCCTGCACCCGCACATTGATATCACCTCGCTTTAAATAAAGAAAGTTGATTCCCTTCAACTGCCGTGGTTCGTCGCTGCGCAGTCCTTGAAGTGCTGCAGTCGCATGCGAGCCCCTGTCAGTAATTAGGTTGAGTCAACCCCTTTGGACCACCGAGTCTGCCGCTCAGCACAGGGTTCTATATCAAAGTACATCTCCCTGTAAGATGCACAGAGAGAGCCCTGCCCTAAGCGTTCATGTGAGTGCTGCAGCAGCCACTCACAGGTATGCCAATCCATGACATGAAAATGCCAGATGACACTTCTGGGGGTGCTGCAGCAGCAGAAGAAACGTCTTCTGGTGGCAATTCAGGCGCACAGATCGTTGGAGTGCCAAACCCGACAGGCAGGAAAGTGCATAAGCACTTGGCAAAGCAGGAATAGATCTCGCACCTGCTGCAACATGGCACGCACGGCAGACTTGGCCTCACTGGAGATGTGGGGCCAGGGGTCGGTGGCGAAATCAATGTACCCCTTGGCGACGGCGTCAAAGATCTGCTGCTCGGTCTCCCCCCAGAACGGCGGCACGCCACTCAGCAGGATGTACAGCATCACTCCGCAGCTCCAAATGTCCGCCTCCTTGCTGTACTTGCGCTTGAGCACCTGCAGGGACACATAGCTTTTAAGACATCCTGCGACGGGGATTGCGCCTAATTTTGCATATATCGGAATGGCAGAGGTTCTGCATGGGGATGTCACTTGTTTTGAATATGTCCATATAGGGCATGTATTGAGACAGGCTGATGGAATTGCAGCATGCACCGGCTTAGCGGGTAGGGATACAGCGGGATCACTGCCAAATCCCATGCATGGTCAAGGGGGATTGGCTTGCTTTGGAAGGAACGCTTCCCTCCAAGGCTCAAGACTTGCTCACACCTCCGGTGCCACATAGTAGGCACTGCCGACAACATCGTTGAAGAGCTGTCCAGGCCGGTAGAAGACTGACAGGCCAAAGTCAGTGGCCTTCAGCGGCGAGTTGTCCTCCTTGGTGTACAGCAGGAAGTTCTCGGGCTTCAAATCCCTGCAGCACAGCAGTTAACATATTATTCTCAGCATACCCGCATGAACATTGACAAGGCACTGAGCTCCGGAGATGTCCTGTGCTAATCAGGACTCGTCCCGGCTGGCAGGGGGCGGTACAAATACTGAGCACTGCGCCCACGATCAAAATGGGTCTTGCCTGGACCCGTTTTGCAAGTCCATCAAGTGGCAGGACTTTGGCAGCAATTAACTGCAGCTTGTCTGCAGATGCACCTTGCCTCTTGGCAGGAAAAGCATGTGAACCTGATGATAAGAATAAGAACGAACAGGACTCTAATATTGCATGGATGCATCCTAATGTGGAGCCGGGCATACTTGCATGCTTAGGCAGGTGTTGAGCAGTACAGCTGACATCCAAAAGGATGCAGCCGTCAATGTTGTGGAGCATGGGAATTTGCATGCATGCATCCGTTTTTTAGCAGGGGTTCACAGGAGCATAGCTGACCTGTGGATGACTCCCAGCGAGTGGCAATGCGCCACAACGCTCACAATGGTGCGTATCAAGTTCGCTGCATCCTTCTCCCTGCATGCATGTATTTGGACGTTTGAAACTAATTGCGCAACAATTGGCATGCCCTACAGATGTGCTAGCAACTTGCCCGCCTTTGAAAAGCCAGGCCGCATTAAAACGTGACATGCGTTCCATTTACTGCATTTGACAGAAAGAATGCAAGTTAAGAGTGTGTTGCTGTGTATCTCACGTATAGTGTCCTCTGGCGACAATCCTGTCAAAGAGCTCTCCTCCAGAGCAGAGCTCCATGACCTGTGTGCACACCACATGCGCCAATCAGTGCACAACAAACATTTGTGGTGTTTCTGTTGGAACAGTAAGCAACCCAGTTGCTCATATCAGAATGAAGCAGAGCGTGGTGGCTATGCAGGACACCCTGAACACAAAGTCCAAGGAGACGATGGTGATTTGTAAAAAGCAGCAGGTGCTCACCAGGTGAATGCTCTGTTTGTCCTCGTAAGCCCCAATCAGCGTGACAATGTTGTCATGCCCCTTGAGGTGATGCATGATCTGCACCTCCCTCCTCACATCATCCACATCCTCTCGTGTCCTGCACAGCATCCCCCCTTCAACTTTATTTCATTATTATCATTACACGCCATTCTTGCCAAAAGGCAAGGTACGTCCTGCAAACAAGCTGCAGTTAAAGGCTGCCCACAGTCCCACCCCTGTTGGGATTCCCAGATCCAAGCAAGACCCAATCAACCGTGGGCATGGTGCTCAGTATATTGCTTCAATTTGCCCTTCATATATGTCTATCTGAAGGCAACAGCAAGCAGGCACTTATTGCGCGATCCAGATGGAGATTGAGTGTTGCTGTTCGACCTTGCAAACTCTAAAGATACAGGACCAAATGAGAGTGGGAGGGCAGCTCACAAGAGTTTGCGTTTGGCAATGGACTTGCAGGCCAAGTCTTTGCCAGTGCTCTTTTCAGTAGCGAGCCTCGTCGTGCCAAACTGACCCCTCCCAAGGACCTTCCCGAGGGTGTAGAAATTTGTGACATCCTGTGTTAGTAGACAGTCTCAGGCAATAGTGGCTTCTGCCATCAAAGGGTTCCACAGAGGAAGAAATGGATCCGTTGGCAGAATATATCGTGGCGGGGGACACCACGAATGGCACCAAAATTTCTTTTCTGCACGCATAGTCCGATCAAGTATTAAAAGCTACCTCGGTGCCTTTTCCAAGGACATTTTGAGTCAAGCGGTCCCTGCTGTTGGCCGGTCCACCCTGGCCAAGAAGTTGACATTATGAGAGCTGACCACATGTAAAAAGGAACTGAATACCCATTCAACATGAGTCTGCAACTTAACCATTTAGTGAGCATATCGAGTTGCTGGCATGGGCTCACACCTTTGCTTCATTCTTGGCTTTAGGCTTTTCTTCCTTTTTGCCGAACTTGGGCAGGCAGTTGCCCATTCTGGATGCCCTTGATCCCCTTCAATCGCTGATCGCAACCCTAATGGTGAACTACAACAGGAGATCACTTGTTCAATCTGGTAGAGCCTTTTGATCCGCGTGCAGGGTTGGGCGCTTGTTTCACAGGCTTAGTACTGAAGACAACCACGCGGATCAATATTCCAAAGAGTGTATCAGAAACAAGGAAGGGAGATGAATCTATCTTCCAAGACAGCATCTGCTCAGCTCCCAGCCCTAGGCACTGTGAGAAAGCCTAGCATGCAGAGCCCCAAAGATAAGGGTCGTCGACGTCCTAATCTTTGAACATTAGCTAACCTAACCCATGCAAGTCCAAGAATTTTTCCAACTTGCTTGCACGATGAAATCTCATGCAACGAGCATCCACCAATTGCTCGCGGAATAATGAATAGTAACAAGACCTGGAAGAGCAGGTTCCGGGGGCTCGGACGAAATACCTGCACAGATCAGGATCTACATAATAGCACTGCGATAGGATCTCGGCTGTCCACTTCGATCTAATAAATATGGGAGTTCCTGGACTTTTTGGATGGCTCAGGAAGAAATACCCCCTCATCGTGAGACCTGCTTCTGCTGGAGCTGATGGAGTCCAGGACGATGGGGACAGCTTCTGCGACAACTTATACATAGGTGTGACGTCAAACTGACTTAATATAAGACCATATGTTTTTTGTACTGTATCTGAGGCATCTTGACGCTTAAAGGGAGGATGCATTGCTTTTTGGTGTTTCAGGATGATGTGCATTGACCATACGTGAAGATTGACTGCTGATCCAATGCAGTCTTACACGTGCATTAGCATAGATGAAACGATGGCATGATGCGCAGATATGAATCACGTGATCCATGCCTGCACACACCCCAGCTGGCGGTGCACCCCCTACCTGAGCGAGGAGGAGATGTTCCTCGACATGCAAATATACCTCGACCACCTCTTCAATACTGCCAGGTTTGGCGCAGCCCTGCAGCCTGTATCTTGACGCCTGGCATAGGTTCTCACACTTTGTTACTAGCAAGCACCTGCAGGACATACAAGGTGACCCAGCCACATAGAGCGCATGCTAATCTAAGAGAGCAGATTGACCCAGAATTGTGCTGTCTGGTATCCAGCCAGTCATCTCTGTCTGGTCATGGACTTGGACCTGGTCTAGCAGCTAGTAGAAGACGGTTCCTGAGAAGGACGTGAAGTTCCCTTGCGCTCTCGGCCAGGTATAATTTTACTCTACTGGAAGCCCATTCTGAATCATATGATAATTGTGTGCGCAGGCCGAGGCGGCTGTTCATGGTGGCAATGGATGGAGTTGCGCCTCAGGCAAAGATGAACCAGCAGCGCACGCGCCGCTTCTTCAGCGCCTACCGAGAGGAGCTCTCCGAGGAGCTGGAAATTGAGGTCTGCCCTGACAGAGCTCTGCCATCGAATGCTTGAATGAGACATCCTTGAGTGCTTCGACCTCGCAGATCAGGGTTTCATGAATTTTGCGTTGCACATTGCGCCTGTGCACCATTCTTTCTGAACAACAACATAAAAGTTCTGCCTCTCGAGTCTTAGGGAGCACGCATGCGTTTCTGGTGATCCTCGTTCCGGTCCACGCAGGAATGCATGCGGAGCGCTCTCCATTTTGAGAGTTGGTCATTCCCTGTGCAGGTACGGCGGGAGATGGGGGCTGTGCTGGGCCCGGAGGCGCGCATTCCGGAGCTGCCGAGTTTTGACGGCAACGTGATAACGCCCGGCACGGCGTTCATGGCGCGGCTGGCCGGCATGTTGCGCGCATTGTTTGCGGCCAAACTTGGCGCGGACCCCTGCTGGGCACGCTGCGCTCTGCTGCTCTCTGACTCAAGCGAGCCAGGCGAGGGCGAGCACAAGGCAAGCACTTCTTGAGCGTACACCAGGAGCATATTCTAGGCAGACCAGAAGTCTAGATCCAAGACAGATCACCCTTAAGATGTCAAAGCCTGCCTGCTTGCTCTGACTCTTGTCTTTTGCAATCTTTGAGCCAGCCTGCCGGTGTGGTCCAAATTGTGGTCTGTCGGTCAGTAGGAAGGGCTACACATGAAATTTCTCCAGCTTGCAATGAAGGACATCATGGAGTTTTCAAAGCAGGTGTTATTGAGTCTGAAAGCATGTTGTCTGATGACTGACTGTAAAATGTTAAAGTAGCGTTTGGCGTTCTGAAGTGACGGTTCCTAGGTGTCTGCGCGCAGATCATGCGGTTGATACGGCACCTGGGCACGCTGCCTTGCCACGACCCCAACACCCGTCATGTCATCTATGGCCAGGTCTGCCCCTCCTGCAGTGACTTCTGATGCATGCGGCATCTCTTCACCTCATTTTATCTTCCTCCGCATACAGCATGTTTGAGATTCCCCGTGATACTGCTCTATGCCAGTCTGAAAATTCTTTCTCAAAAGGTCTCATGCCAAGATGAATCTTTCAGGGCAGCAAACTAGCATGCGTATGGGGTGCTTGTTATTTTTTGAGTTTGGTGATAAAAAGGGCCATGGCCCCGGCTGGCGGTGTGCACACTCAGCACGGTTCTTGCTTGGATCTGGCGAGTCCTTGCCTCTGGCAGGAAAAGCGTATAATTATAAGAATACTAATGGTGTCATGTAAGCACAGGACGCTGACCTCATCCTGCTGGCGCTGCTGACGCACGAGCCCCACTTTGCCATTCTGAGGGAGGCCCACAGGGACGCCGCGGGAGACAATGCAGACCTGGAAGACATGCTGGTAATTCTCTTGCCTATTCCTGTATGTCCCTTGCACTACTCTTTCCAGGGTTTACTATATATATATATATGTGAGATACACTACCCCCTACCTTCTCTGCTCAGCGTCGTCATGGCCCAATAATTTTTTGTTTTTGGTATTTTCGCTGTTGGGTCTTTTTCTCTGATTTAGGATTGCTAATACCCTTGCGAGGCGCGATAGATTTGCATGCAAATAACCTGTCAAGCTTCCCTCTGATGTTGGGGGTATCTGAAGCTATGAATTTCTGTCATTCTTGTACAGGTGCAGCAGCAACCGCTAGAGTTTCTGGACATTTCAGTGCTGCGCCAATTTCTGCGCCATGAGTTTGCAGAGCTGCTGGCTCCAAAATCCGCGTCTCCTGATGTGGAGAGGCCAATGCCATTGAGTCCCAAGGACGAGGAGGCCTGCTCCACAAGTGGTCGCAGTGAGTCAGCGGCTGACTCAGCGCCAGCCGCGCGTGATTTCGAGTGGCTGCTGGAAGACTTTGTGCAGCTCACCTTCTTGGTGAGTCCTGCATACCTGTCCAAAGAAGAAGTGTTCTTTTGGATTTCAGACATTGGCTTTTGTACTGGCAGAAGCTGGGGAATGCTTCATGGCATTTTGCATGCGCATGCCAATCCTGTTTGCATGCAGGCCCTAAGCCTGCATAATCTCATGCTGCATCATCCCTGCATTCATGCCATGTATCACCTCAAACAACCCTGACCATTTTACAAAGGGGCCTCCAGTTTATCCTGCTGCATTGCCACTGGTCGAGCCCAAAAGGGGTAGCAAGGATATTTGGCAACCTTCTCTAACAGCTTGTCTGTAGACGCACCATGCCTCCAGGCAGGAACAGCATGTAGGTAAATATATATTAATACCACTAAAATAATACAAAATATACCTGCCTAAGTTCAAATTCAAATGCAAATGCAGGCGGGAAACGATTTCCTGCCAAACGTTCCCTCCCTGGACATCTACGACTTCCCCAAGAGCGCGCTGGACACTCTTCTTGAGTCCTACAAAGCTGTGCTTCCCAGCAGCGGCTACCTCACCAAAGGCTCCAAACTCGTCCCTTCCAGTTTGCGGGCCTTGCTCAACAAACTCGCTCTGGACGAACAGCCCGCCATCAGTCGCAGACAGGTGGGTTTTCAGGCTGCACCATTACCGGCAATCGGCACCTGCTTTAGTCAAGTCAAAGCAATTATAACAACGACAACTCCGATGCGGCGGGTGCTCTGAGACATTCAAGATCATACCATGCAAGCCTGCTTTCGTGAAGGGTTCAGCCATGGTGGTGTGACGATAGGGGTCATCCCACGCATGGCTCTACATAAAGAAGGGGAGCAATGCCAACGCTCATGCCGAGCCCTTCTTGCTCTGAAGGTGTCTTGATATAAATGCAATCATCGCTTAAAGATGGAAGGATTGGATGTTGAAGGACAGTGTGGCTGCATCATTCCTGTCAAGCCCATTCGCTTCAGCCAGACTTTTGGCAAAAGGTGCAGCATGTTTTTAACGGTGGGGCAAATCAGATGATGGAAGAGGGCATGGTCGTGCTTTTGTTTCTCAGCTTGCACAGTCCTGTATTCTGCAACATCTGATTCGCCCGGGTCTCACAAACTTCTGCTTTTGCCACCGTGGACTTTGGATCATCATGTCATGCAGGGGGTGGTGAGGTGCAAGCAGATGCCGGATGGTCAATGCACAGTATGTCTATTTCGTGCAGAGGTCTGAGTATGGGAGGTGGTCTGGAGAGTGCAGGAGCAAGCGATGAGGCAGCAGAAGCGGCAGATGCAGAGGGAGGCAGCTGCAAACGGCGCAGACAATTCAGGGGGCGGCGGTTTCACGGGGCCGGACCAGTCGGGGCAGTGGGTGAGCATGGGGGAGCTGCGACCAGGGGAGAGCCTGGAAGAGGCCCTCAGCGGCTTGTCTTCAGGTGCGCACAACGCCTGTCACAATTACTGGCCACTGCATGCCACAGCATCACCGCATGTCGAGGCGCCTCTTGAGGCGACTAATTCCTAGCAGAGCACACAGTGACGCCAGGAGAGAGCATGGACGAGACCCTCAGCGGCCTGCCTGCAGGTGCGTTGAGCGGTCATCCCAGTGTCAGCCGCTTGCATTTTTTTCTTAGCATTCTTCAGCAACCTTTTGAGGGCTTCTGCCTGCCATGTGCGCTGTGCTTGTGGCATAAAGCTGGACGTTTCGAGGTCGAGTTCTTTGGCGGATCCGATAATGCAGCTCCACGTGCACAGGAGGATTTTTGATTTTGCTGCTGCTGCAAGCCTCAGTTCATGAACGGTACTCTGCCTTGATACAGCCAGATAGATGGGCAGCAACACTTTGATGGTCCCTTGCTGATGCTGCCACATAATTCTACTCACTTCAGGCTCAGAATGCAGTGCGGCGATCAAATCGGCATTGCTCTCTGAAGGAACATAATTGCAAGAGGCAGCGCAGAAGAAGTTGGTGCGCACTGCAGAAAACGGGGTGACAGAGGAGCAGCAGCAGCTGGAGTGGCTGCGAGGGGCCAGCCCTGAGCAACTGCGACAGGAGCTCGCAAGCCGCGTGTCCAAAAGGCTGGAGGGCAGGTGTGCCATATGAATTGTGCGCATGTTGTTGCGTCTGTTGTGTTGCTTTGCATATCACAAAATGGTGCTGGACGATTCGCTGTGTAGCGCTGTCAGCTGTTGTTACTCAGCATGCAATTGATGTGCCACAAGAACAGCTGCATGCGGATTTGTAATCTGAGCAGCGCTGCACAGCGCTTTGTTTCAGCAAACCTTCAGTGACATGCATGGGGATGTCTTCAACCTGTCCGGCATCCATCTGGTGATTAGGTCCCTAAGTTTTACGTTCGTTCCTGTACTTTCAGGCGCAGGCTGATTCGGTCTCAGGCAAAGACGCTCCGTGGTATTGAAAGGATTGCTTCACTTCTTATCAAATGCTGCAGGTTGAAGGGGCCAGCGCTGGCAGAGCCCATTACATACAGGGGCAGCATGAGCGATTTCAGGGCACGCCACTACCAGCAACGCTTTGGCGCAGACCCAGGTACACTCCTAGTGTGAAAACCTGCTTATCTACTCGTACAGTCAAAATTCGACCCATGGCACATTTTGTTTGGTGCTGGGGCTGATTATCGTGATCAGAGAACTGATGAGCGAGTTATTTGCGCGTACTGAGCTTTTGTCGTGCCTATCCACATTTTGCATGGGGCCTTCAGCTCTGTGCAATGTTGTGTGTCCATGAGGCGCCTCAGAAACCCCTGTACTGCCCGCATAACGTTGCTGACCCCTTCTCAGACTTATTCAGAATCATCTGTTCCCTGCAGGAGAGGGGGTTGAGAAGATGGCGCGCAGGGTGAGTCAGGCGTACATACAGACGCTGGCCTGGTCCCTGTCCTACTACTGCCACGGCACGCTGCCTATGGTAAGGCAGGGATGCGAAGGGATAGAGATCTGCGCCACCAGTGGCAGCCACTTCCCCTGCGGCGCCCCCTGGGACTGGTGAGTTGTTTTCCCCCTATATTTTAAACTCAAGAAAGACAGCATGCTATTCAATCGTATGCCTCATCTACATCGGTGGTTTTGCAAGCACACCTCAGCGCAGACCGACACATGCTTTGTCCAGGAGGTTGCGTGATAAGAGCTGAGTGTAGGTCTTATGGGCATGTCGTTCACCTGACGACCTGTCAAATTTTATGACTGTGGCTTAGCATTCTGCATATTCAAGCTACCCACGCGCGACTGAAATACAGCTGTGCATTTGCATATCTGAATTGTGGTCACGCAGGTACTACCCGTACCATTATGCTCCGCTGATGTCAGATCTGGCGAAGCACACAGGGGCGCTTGGCAAGATCAAATCGCCAGCACTGATCAAGCCGGAGCCGCAGGAAGCTGGTGGAAGCTGGGCCCCCCAGTATGGCCCTGTGCGGCCCCTCGTCCAACTGATGGCTGTGCTGCCACCACAGAGGTCCGCCCCACCGCCGTTTCTTCCCGAATAATAACAGCACTCATCAGAGAAGTGACATGCATTTGGCCATGTTGTCTGATAGAAAGTGAGTAAGACTCCGATCACTCGTCGAGTGCTGTGCTCTTGAAGTTCTTGATGTTCAACATATCCCCTTTGGGAGGGACCCTTCGGCTTCAAGCTTGCTGCAATGGTGTTGCAGACCTGCTGACAGCAGCAGACAATGTGCCGTGCGTGGTGCCATATGTATTGGCACAACGCCTGCTCTTTACAGGACAAGCAGAGGGATTAGATCCAGCACCACATACGTTGATTGGGCCAATTGGTGATCTTGGCCTCAACAGAATTTGTTGCGTTGCTGCTGCAGCGCCGGCTGCCTCCCCTACAAGCTGGCGCGGCTCTTGCAAGAAGCGCGGCATGCGCACGCAACCGGCTGCGACGGCGTTGCCGCGGCGCTGGCCGACATGTTCCCGCCGGACCTGTCACCACTGATCGACATGGCCGGCAAGCGCTGGGCGCACACGGTGCGCCTTGGCACATGCATGGTCTGCCATGACAAATCCTGAGAAAGAGGACCTGCAATAATGCTCACTTTCTGGACAATGTCAGCATCAATGCAAGCAGACTGCAGCAGCAGGTCCCTGCAAGTTTGATCGATTTGCCTGCTTCGCCTCTCCTCAACAGGGATGGCTAACGGATTGTGCAATTGTCCTATTTTTCATCCGAATTATTGCCGTGTGCAAGCCCGACCAGGAGACCTGAATCAGTCCGTTTGGAATTTATTGAACCAACACTTGCCCAAACTTGATAGAATTCACTTGTAATTTTGGCAGGCTGTGGTTAAGCTGCCATTTGCGGATGTCAAGCGGCTGGCGGCGGCTGCGCAGCAGGACTCCCAAGACGAACGGGAACTCACTGCGGAAGAAGAGGTGTGCATGACGTGTACCAAAGCTTTTCTACTGCTCACAACACCATGTGATCCAGCATTTGTGTTTATTGGCAATACAAGGCTTTGCCCATTCACCGAACTCCCATCCAGAGCAGAAATGATTTGCATTTGGTGGGAGGAGCACTGAACTGGCGAATGGGCGAGACCTGCGCTTGCCTGTGTTTTCGGCACCGCTCCATGCTGCATGTCTAATGCACAACTGCGCAGAAGCGCCCCTCAAGCAAGAGAATCTGATCTAACCTTCTGCGAGTGCATATCTCCCCACACACCGCTCCTGATAACTTTGCTTTATTTAATTGCTTTTCATTCATGTTGAAGTTTGGCTGTGCAGTCGCGCAACGAGTTTGGCCTGTCGGCGCTGCTGCTGAGCGGCTTCCACCCGCTGGCAGACAAAGTGCGCGTGTCTGCGGAGGGAACTCCGTTGCAGAACGAGGGCATGGATGATTACAGAGACAGTGGCAGTGACATCAGCGAGATAGAGGCGGCGGCTACTCTTCTGAGCCTGGCAGTGCAGCCCAAGGTGCGCCGCGGTTTTTGCTACCTTGCAATGTAGATAGGGGTTTTTGCAGGAGCTACGAGCAGGTCAAGGCATGCACCGTGACACATGTGGGCTGTACACAGCGTACCAGGTTGAGGGAATGTCCAGCAGATAGAAGTCCAGAGATTTTTGAGCAATTGTCATTGGGTAATATTCAGGCTACTTCAGGGTGTTTTCTCTCTGAACACGCTGTGTGCTTGCATCCCAAGCATCTGCAAGTGCTAAGTTGACAATGAGCTCAGTGTCTCTGGACCTCATGCCAATATCCGCACTATGAAATGCCATATGCAGTATCTTTTCTTGTTGCTTGGCAACTACTACTTTTCACAGCGCTTCTTCTGTGATGCAGGACCCGCTAGACATGCAAAATGCAGAAATTCTGGAGCTTGCGCTTGATTTGGCCGGAGTGGCCACCCCGCCCTTCTCACCCAATCTGCTGCCAGGTCGGGACCCTCATTTTCCTTGCTTTTACCTCTCATTACATTGCAGCCAAAAAAAGAATCCCATCCTTTGCCCACAATTAAGCTACATAAGCACAAGCACACCTTTTGCCTGTCTGGCGTGTGCTAACAAGCGCCGGGGGTCTTTGAGGGGGTTCCTTTGGGGCCTTGTATTGACACGTGTACACATGCATTTATATGCAGCTCAGCCCGTGAGTTCTGATGAGGTACTAGAATTGTCATCGCTGCATTTAAATTAAATCGGATGCATGCGCAGGGGCCACAGAGGGTGAGGGGAGCGTGACAAAGCGGGTGTGGCTGGACATGCAGAGCGCACACAGGGACAAACTTAAGGCATCCGCGCTCAATGGCAACGGCAGAGGCAGAGGCCGCCATCCTGGCAGGTGCCATTCCCTCTCAATGTGTGCTCCTGCAGAAACAGCGTAGATGAACTGCACGTCACACAAAAGCATTAATGCTCACCCTTGCTGCTGCGTGTGTCTATGGATCTGTAATGCTGCATACAGGCAACCCCGCTGGCAGATGACTAAAGCGTTACTGCGTGACTGCATGCATGAATGCGTGATTGAAAGCATGACTGAGGCTTGACCGATGATTTCTCGCCAGGGCAAACGGCCGTCAGAGCTTTGGGCCGCGGCCTTCAGCACAGCAGCCGCCGCCGCCGCCACCGCCGCGCACAGCACCCGGCAGCTTCCGGCACCTTCCAGCCGCGCCAACGCGCAGCAGCGTCACCCTTGCTGCTGCATCAGCAGCCGACAGAGCAGTGCGAGCCCCTCCTCCAGGGCTGCACCAGACCGGCAACCTCAGCGCAGCTCCAAATGGCCTGCGCGCCGTCTCCTCCGCGTTCCCTCCAGCGCAGAGCAGCACCCCGAGCGTTTCAGCAGTGGGCCGGCCGGCACCGCGGATGCTGAATGTTGGTACAAATGAGTTGTACCCCGGCACGCCGGCGCCATCGTTGCGAGAGATTGTTGGATGGGCGGAGCAGGATGCGTTATTCTCTGGGAAGCGGTCGCAGAGCAGCGCTTCGCCTCTGCCGAGCTGGCTGCAGAATAGTGACGCAGCGGCTGCAGGGGTGTCTGGGAGCTCAGCAAGTGTGTCGGCCTCTGTGGAGAGGAGAGCGGGGGGACTGGAGCGGCCCGTGGCAGCTCAGCAGCCTGACTCACTCGCTGACATTATGAGCTTCCTGCTGCCGCCAGCCGCTGCAGCGGATGGCAGGGACCAGAAGAATGTCAGCATGTGCAGTACATCAGTCACGGCGGTATCAGCTTCAGGAGATGACAACTTAGGAGCAGCTGCGGTGAAGCAGTCGGTTCCTGCAGGCATGAACCTGCCTTGCAGCAATGGCAACCAGAATGCTTCGAAGCCAGCTGATGCTACAGCGGGTGCTCTGGCGCATCTGCTGATCAGTCCTGAGCCTTCAGCTCCTTTTGGATTGCTAGGAGCAGACTGCAGAAAGGAGGCCCCCCGGGTGCTTCTGCCTGTGGTGGGCCCCAAAAGGCAAGCATACAATCCCATGCAAGCCAGGCGGCCCAACTAGGCTCTCCTCAGTCAAAAGGTTGTCTTTCAGTCACTGTCAACTTAGTGTAGCTGTGTTCATTTTCGTGCTGCATGAATTTCCACTCAGTCGCGGTACTATCGTGACCTTATTTGCAGCGCTGGTCCCTATAGGTCCCTATTCAGCAAACTCTCATGTGCTGCAAGTGCTCTACCTCCACTCATATAATTTATTCTGCAAAATCCATTGTTGCGCAAGCGCGTGGCACGTGTTTTCAAAGCGCAGATTAGAAAAGAACAATGTAGATGGACAAGTTTTCAGTGGTCCTATTTCTTGTTACAAGGAAGCATTGCGCCCTGTGCCGGCACAGCTGCAGGCTATAGCCTGTGTAGGGGCCGCAGCACAATGCTGCAATCAATCTTTTCAGTATTGTACCGTATGCCGCGATCGTGGATGCTATTGATTATTAGATCTAGCATCATTGTGTTGTATCCATTTGCATGTGCCGCAAAGCCACAGTACTCTAGTGTAGGGCTCTCGAGGGTGACGTGGATCGAGCTAACATGGAGGCCCCGCAGAAGTGGCTGCAGATGCCCTGCTTGTATTCCTACGGCCTTTGGCCATTTTTGCCGACCTGTAATTAATATTTGGTGCTTACCTCGACCTGGGACAGCCAAGGAATAGATGGAACGATATCCACGCCACACTCCCAGGTTCGTTCCCCAGGAAAAACATTGGGACTTTTTTAGGTGAATAAATGCCAACTACTTGCCTGATATACCATGCGCCCCGGCCCATAACACAAAAAAGTCAGCCAGCTGACCTTTTTGGTACCTGGTCCGATTTTCGGGTCCATTCGGCGATGCGGCCGCTCCTGAGACACCCGCATCGTTGCTGTCGAAATCCGTCCCGAAGTTTCAAGCTTGTTCAAGGTTTGCTAGGGATGGCCCTCAGCATTCGTGTAAGAAGGGGGTGTAGACCGGTCTGGTACCTGGAGTTGACAAGGCTGCAAGCCTGTGCATATCGGCCCCGGTTCCCGGCTGCAGACGGACCTGTGTATGCCCGATGGCCCTCTGGCTTCTGGGTTCGCCACTCATAAAGATTGTTATGATTTCTACATTCCAAAGGTGCGGGTCGTCTTGGACAGGCCGAGACGTCTTGATTACTCAGCGGTTATCAAAGCGCAACGTGTGCAGGCCCCGTCAGCACACCATCCTTCACATGTTGTAGGCAAGCTTTCTTCCAGGATGCAATTGTTGCAGTAGATGCGATTGCACTCACGTTCCTATTGAGATACTCGGTACGTTCTTTCGATTACTCACAGGCAGTGCATTCCGAAACGCTGCGACTGTCTGACCTAGTAGCAGTCAAATGAGCCAGGCCACTGCACAAGGGAGATTGGCTGCCCTGCAACGCCATCTTGGAGCCATCCAATTTTCAGAGAATTCAGGTCAGTCGACAGATCAATAGCAGTTCTTGGTTGGGGCGCCTCATCATATTGTACTGGGGATAAAACTTGAGAAAAAACGCGTGTGTTCTTAGGTGTGGAAATTGCGACCACTAAGGCTGTCAGCAAGGAGCAGAGGCCCGCACCTGGTGGAGGACCTGGATCTCTGACCATAATCGACAATAGAACCGGCAAGAAGTACGATATAAAGGTGAAAGTACCGCTTAGACATGTCACTTCTTCTACTTGTCTCCCTTGGATTTATGTAATAAGTAAGAAGGGGTGCTGTTATAAAGTCATTCATAAACGCTTATATTTGCCTGGAAAAGGAACAGGATGAGCTCATGTAACCCGCATCTTGCTGTGTTTTCCAGATCGATGAGTTTGGCACCATCCCTGCCAACAGCTTAAAAAAAATCAAGGCTGGCGGAGACGGTGTCGGCCTGCGCACATACGATCCGTGAGCACATTTTTTCCATCCCACATCGACATACAATTGCCTCAGTGCACACGGCAATCACTTTTCTGCTCTATTGCTGGCTCATTGTTCACTGGAGGCTCTGGCGTGTTTGCAGGGGCTATGTGAACACTTCAGCCGTGAAGTCTGCCATCTCCTTCATTGACGGCGACAAAGGCATCTTGCGGTATCGGGGTTACCCCATCGAGCAGCTGGCAGACAAGTCCCACTTCACAGAGGTGAGCACATCAGACGACCTTCATGCAGTACCGACATTGCCCATGAATTTGCATGATGATTCTAGTAAATAAATGTGAGCCTGTTCTCTGGCCTCCTCCTTTCCTCGGTCTTCTTTTGACTGGATCACACGATTGGACCCCTTGAGTGTTGCCATGTTGCACCTGTGCAAAGTCTGGTGCAAACATAAGGGTGAAGTTGGTCCAGCAGGCTACAGTATGTATATCTGCCCTGATCTCACCGCACATACACGTGGAAGGATGTGACAAGAAGGGCGTCCGCTCACACCCTCTATCGCAGCTCGTGCAGCAAGGGGCATGCATGCTGATCTCACCCCATCAAAGGGGGGATCCAATAGGATTACGGCACTCCCATCACACCTTGTACCCCTGATCTACAAAAAATTCTGTGCCGCGTCTCAGGTGGCGTACCTGCTGGTCTACGGCGAGCTACCAGACGCGCGCGAGCTGGCGCGCTGGGACGAGGCGCTGATGCGGCACAGCGCGGTCCCCGACGCGGTCGAGCGCGCTGTGGCGGCCCTGCCGCACGACGCGCACTTCATGGGCATTGTGCTGACGGCGCTCAATGCGCTGAGCACGGTGCACCCGGAGCAGAACCCCGCGCTGGCCGGCCAGAACATCTACCTCTCCAAGGAGATCCAGGACAAGCAGATCGTGCGCCTCATCGGTGCGTGCTGATGCTTGGCTGTCCTCCTGGGGTATTCCCAGCCATCATGGGCGCTGCAAAGTGTCTAATGCATGCCCCACATGGAGCTTCCCTTGGGTTTTTTTGTAGCAGCGCCAACAGTTGCAGAGCAATCAGGTCTTGGCAGGACACATGGTGCCTGCAGAAGGTGAAAGCATCAGACTTCTTGCTGTCTCTCGTGGCGCCTTCCCATTTCCACTCAGGCTCCAATCGCCTTGCCGGCTTGAAGAAGTGGATTTTGAGAAGGCGACATGCTGGATGGCATGAACCCTGGTGCTGGCCAGCAAATGTCCTGCAAATTGCCGAGGCATCGCTTCAAGCATTGATTCAACTCCCCTGGCACTTCTTGACCCGGCGCCGAAAAATTCGCGCAGGCAAGATGCCGGCGATTGCGGCGCTGGCGTACCACCGGGCGAGCGGCCGCAACGTGAGCGCGCCCAACCAGCGCCTCAGCTATGCCGAGAACTTCCTCTACATGCTTGGTAAGCCATTCAATTTGCCAGATCACCTGATGGAGTCCCCATGATGCCATTTTTCAAGCGTGTGCATGTATTACATTGGGACGGCTTGGCCATTGTCGGTTATGCAGGTGCTCTGATCCGGGGCATAACTGCAAACTCACATATTTAAAAGACTGGACAATATTACTTGTGCAGGAGCTGTGGTCGCGCATGATTGTAAAATTCACGGCGTTAGTGCATTGCTGCATTCCATGCTGGCATACTGCGGACATGCCAGTTCCATGCAGGACTGGCTTGAACAGCCCTTCTGGTTTTGTGTATTTCCTGCAAGATGACTCAAAATTGACTGAACCAAGTGTTCTGTGTATGCGCGCAGATGCGGCTGGCAAGCCTGGGTACAAGCCGAACCCGCGGCTAGCCCGCGCGCTGGACATTATGTTCACGCTGCACGCTGAGCACGAAATGAACTGCTCCACTGCCGCGGCGCGCCACCTCGCCTCCTCCGGCGTCGACGTCTACACCGCCATCGCCGGTGCGCGTTCCCTACCTCCCTTATGGCATGTACCCCAGTTTTTTTCCCCTCTCATCATCAGCTTCATCAGTGCTGTTTGTTTTTTCCTCATTATCATTTTCAGTATTGCAGAGAACTCACACAATCCGTTAGTAACCACAGAGTAAATCGCCGAGGTAGATAAGGAGAGCTGTGCAGATTGTGCTGGGGTACACTGCGGTTCCCTGCTTTGGCATATACCCACTGCTTTGCAGCATGCCTTGGCTGCCAATCATTGGGCTTGGCTGCCTTCCTTTTGGCGGCAGCTGAGCAGTCAGTAGGTAGTTGAGGTTGCAGGTTGCAGGCACCACTGCTGAGAATGCTTCGCAGGAAGGCGCAGTAATGAAACCTAGTCGATGTATTCCTGGAGCCCACTGCAATGCTGCAACAACGTGCACGCAACGCCATCCCATGATCTCAGTTGGACCTTCATATTTCTAATCGAGTGACTGGTGCGCAGGCGCGGTGGGGGCGCTGTATGGGCCGCTGCACGGGGGCGCGAATGAGGCGGTGCTGCGAATGCTGGAGCGCATCGGCAGCGTGGACCGCATCGACGCATTCCTCGAGGGGGTCAAGGCCAAGAAGGAGAAGATGTTCGGCTTCGGCCACAGGTGCGCTGGCTTCTTTTTACAATTGTTGCCTCCTGCATGTTATTGTAGAGTGGACTGAAGGGCAGCTCACAGACTTTTGTCCATGGATCGACTGTGTCGTCGACTGTGTCGTAAACTGTGTCGTTTGCAAGAAAAGCAAAATCTGCGTCGGCAAAGTTGCTGGCCAGTTTCCAAGCAAGAGGACTTTCATCAGCGCATTCGCCCGCACACATGCAGTGCAAGCCAATGCGCATTTGGATGTCCACTTGCCCGGCAACACTCTCTTCTGAGGTCTTTTACAATAGGCAGCTACAGCCTCTTCGCTGGGCACCTTTCTCTGAATACCCTGCGCCGCTCAGATGCAAGTCTATTGCATGCTAAAGTTACGGACACTGATGGCAGCCAGGCATTGACAGGTCCCCCGCTCGCTCGCAGGGTGTACAAGAACTTTGACCCGCGCGCGAAGATAATCCGCGAGGTGGCGGAGGAAGTGTTTGAGATCCAGGGGCGCGACCCATTGATCGACGTGGCCGTGGAACTTGAGAAGCGTGCGAGATCTGACGACTACTTTGTCTCGCGCAACCTCTACCCCAACGTCGACTTCTACTCCGGTGCGCGCATGTTTCCTACCCTTCTTTAATTCTGGGGTTTGAGGGTTGTGAGGATGAGAGGAAACCCATTCAACCTCAAGCCATGGATGTGGCTCCAGAACATTCTGCTGCAGGCATTGAAGTTTCCCTCGGTCGCATGCGTTGGCATATTTGCTGCTGAATAGAGGCCGGATTTTAGACAAGGTGCAAGCTCAGCACGGAGAGACGATTTCAAGAATGCAAAATCCTGTGCTCTTGCAAGGCTGGTCCCTTCTGTACATGTCTGAAGCTCGCAGACAGCACAACAGAGGGCTTCATGTGCGTGGCTGGTGTGGCTGCGCAGGGCTGGTGTGAAGTATTGTTTATTTGTCCGTCCAGGTTGCATTCTATCCGTGCATGATAGGTATTCCTGATCAGGTTTCAATGTGGCTGTGCAGGGCTGGTGTACCGCGCGATGGGGTTCCCTCCGCAGTTCTTCACGGTCCTCTTTGCGCTGCCGCGCGTGACGGGCTACCTGGCGCACTGGCGCGAGCAGCTCACCGACCCCGACGTCAAAATCGCGCGACCCCAGCAGAACTACACGGTGCGTCTCCTCACCTTTTGTTCAATTGCTGGAGATATATGTGAGTATCTGAAGGGAGCCCGAGCAGTCCAGATCCACTCCTCACTTCATCTTAGTTTGCCAAATTGTTTGCGGGTCTCTATGGTGCCGTTTTTGGAATCCGCACCACACGCTGATTCACATCTTCAGTGCCGGTGGCTCCTGTGTGTCATGCACTGGTTGAGGCCATGTCTGGTGCGGCAGAGACAGCTTAATTGGCTGGTGCGGGATATCAGGATCATTGATTGCAATTTTCAGCCTGCAGACCTTTGCGGGCCGCGCAGATGTGGCTGCAGGCGCTCTGCATGTATGCCTGATGGCCTTTGGCTTTGGCTTTGCCAACCTGTGACATTTAGGTAATGTCACTGGTTGCATTCATTGTCACTCTCAAGTAAGAGTGACACTGAGTGACTAAGTTGTGCGTATTGGCAGGGGGTGTGGCTGCGGGACTATGCGTCGATGCCGCAGCGGCAGCCGCTGACGGAGCTCAAGGAGACGCTCGGCGCTGTGGCTCCCTCCAACGCATACCGCCGCCGCGTGGCCGGCGTCAACTGGGCCTAGACCCTCTGCACCGTCTGGATCCTAGGCACTGTCCTGTTGTCTAGATCGTTGCGCGAGCATTGGCGTCAGCTCGGCTGGGCAAAGATTCTTTGTCACGTCTCCTGTTCCCCACCATGTATCGGCAAGAGTGTGGGTCATGTACCAGCCCTTTGTACTGCCAGCAGTGCTGTTCCCATTACACCGACAGACCAGCACGCCAGATCGCACTGAGCCTCGTGTGGCGATGCGTGCTCCGGACTGCAGCGCATAATTTTGGAGTCTCCCTGCCAGAAGGCACCTCAATTTGGCGTCACACAGGGGTTGCTAAATAAGAAGGGCGTGTATTATCTGACACTTCAGGGGTAGACTTTGTATAGGTTGTCAGGTGTGCATTATTAGGCTTAGAAATTGTCTGTTGTCTAGGGACTAGTGTGTATCTGGTATGTCATATTTAGGATTTTGATGGTTAGAGCTCCAGATGGACACACACTGTTGGCTTTTGCTGCATAGAGAAGGTTTGCATGCATTGAGGTCTTGTAATTACAGATTCTACGTGATAAAGTGCCTTGCTTTTATGCAAAGTCCCTGTGTTGGCCATGGGCTTGCAGAAGTGAAGTGTGTTGCTCTATCTACACTTTGCAACAGAATCCCTTCACCAGAGTCTTCAAAATTGCATCAGGAATTGAACGCTGTCTGATCACAGCATTGCACAAGACAGACAAATACATGTACACTTCGCAATTTTCCAGCACACACCAGACACATACAAATGCAGAAGTATCAACTCGCATTCAGATGAGTCATTCTGCCGTCAGCCCTTCTCCCCTGGTGACAGCGGCCATGAGCAGCTCTGCACCTTCCAGCTTGCGCTTGCCCCCCGGACGCACCTGATGTCAACAGCACACGCAAAGTTCAGAAGCGTTAAAATGCATTTTGTGTCCTACAACTTGCAGACACACTAGTGTGCTTCTCCATTGGCCTGAAGCCTCCTCCACCTCTTGAAAGGATATGAGCGCATGCCCTTTCTTCTTCTCGGTTTATTCCTCCAGCACTTTTTGGACCAAAGTACAGACAAGACACTCTACTTGAAAGAGCTCACCTTTGGTTTGGGCGGAGGGCCGGCAGCTGCTGCATGGATCTCCTGCGCGAGGGCTTTCCTTCTGGGCCCCTGCGCAGATTGGTAGCAGAGTCACACGCTGCTTTGGCTGTGCTTTTTATGTTCTCTGGCAAGCGTCCATTGACCAGCAATTGTGAAAAGCTGTGTGTTTCAGACGATCTGATATAAGACCACTTGCATCAACCAGATCTGTGGCAGCTGTAAGCAGAGTGGAAGGATTGTGATTGCACCTTGGGATCCAGCGTGCCTGAGTCTAGCCTGCTGGCATTGTGCTGGCAGATGTGGTCCACGATGCTGTTCAGCTGCTCAATGTCATGCTGCACACAAAGCGCACAGGTGACCGCAATGTAAAATGCTTCACAGGCGCGCCAGCATGCAGCTTCCAGCACACAGCACCTCTCCAGAATAGAGATGACAAAAAACTGAAGAGTTGGCTGCATCGTCTATATGGCATGCTGTTAGCCTTTGTTTTGGGAGAGTCAGGCGCGTGCAGGCAGAACCGAAAGGTCAGTGATTCCATGCGTCCAGGAGCTGTGTCTGTTCTGTGACTGGAGTGACGCAAGCAAGGCTGAGGGTGACTGGCCGCTGACTCACCCCCAGCTTCTCGTACTGGGCGCCCAGGGGCGTTCCTGCCGCAGCCTGGCTCTGTCTGCGCAGCAGTTCCCTCTCCTCTGTCTCCATTTCTGGCAGCGCCTTTGTCGCCAGCATGATCGGCAGCGTCCGTGCATTCGCCGCATTCACCGCCTGCACACAGGATTGCACAATACATCGACATGTGATCTACATCGACATGTGATCACTGTGTGCATGAAGGATGCAAGGCAAGTCCCTTTGACAAATATCTGAGTGTTCTCAATATTTGTCGCCTTAGCTCCCCATTGAGGCTCATGGCAACGTGCCAGCAATAGTGGCGCTTCTGCTTCCAAGACCTGTGCAAGTCCCCCATTGCATGGGGGGACCTGCTACGACGGACGGGCAACAATGCAATTGTTGGAGTGCATGAGACTGCCCACAAAGGGGCAATTATTCAGAATGGCATGCAATTTCACTATGGTCCCTTGCGCTGCCGAATAGATGCAACTCCACCCTCAAGGAAGCCCTTCTGAGTCACCATCCTCTCACACACATCGTAGAGCGCATTCACACGGGATCAGTGTGCACACGAGAGGTGCAGGCGCATTAATAATTCATTTTTAGCACAACATCATGTGACTTCTTAAATTCTCGCCGCCAGAGCTGTCCAGTGAACCTCAGGCATGTTTGTCACACACGATGCGCATGTGCAGAGCCGTACGTTACTGCAAATGGCGCATGCAAGAAAGCTCAAGCGCTGTGTCAACTGGGAAAGATTGAAGCTCTTCCTGTCCTGTGAATCTGGTGGCGTTACTGCGGCACTTTCTGCCCCGTGGTTCGATGCAACCCCACCAGATGACAGATTGAATGCAGTGCTGCTGCTTACCTTGGGGTGCACCGCGTAGAACTTGAGCAGGGGGCGCAGCTCCTCAGACAGCCGGTGCAGCTGCATGTTGATCACTCCAAACTTGTCCAGCGTCTCAGTCCTGCCACAACAGCAGATGACAGAATCAGGATGAGAGGTGCAGGGATGTCAGGGCATTGCAGCAGGATGCACTCAGGAATTGTTGATCATTAAGCACTCCTGGGGAGGCTAGTGAATTGACAATTGTTCGACAAAGGTAAATCGATGAGGAAAGGCTGCACCATTGGACTCGGTCAGCATAGAGCTCCAAGGCTGTGCTGACTTGTTCCAAAGAGCGCTTGAGTTCTTCTGCTCGAGCTCTCACCTACACACAGCATCACACGTCCGACACCATTACTGAATTGTATGCGCAGGTCCGATTGGGATGTTTGATTCGAAGACAATCCTCTTGCAGGAAGCAACTTTGCCAAGGTACAAGGACTTTTTTTGGATCGCTCACCGCCCCCAGATTCATTTGACCGGAGCCGCTCCCTGTCAAGAGGCGCTTGAAGGAGTTTGTTGCATCGTTGACTTGCGCGGCTCCTGAAGCTGAGGTGCCACCTGCACATTGCCACTGAAAGTGTAGCCTTGATCCAGGACCGAGTAAAGCCTAGCAAAGATACCAGTAATTGAATGTAAAAGCTTAACATCATTTGTAGTGCCATTTCCTCACCTGAGGCGCTCCTGACAGCTGCAGACTGGGCGGTTGAACCCATCCCAACGCCAGACATCACCTTATTCAAACCGAATCAGCGGCCCTGTTCGGAGGTCTGTGATGCTGCTGAGAGCTCAGATTGCCGATATCATTATCAATTCGTCCTCCTTTGCAATAGGGGCGCAAGCTTGTCCTTCACTAGAAATACTTATCTTGTTTCAACTCCTGAACACAGCTCCATCCCTCAAATGGCTCTTCAAGAGGAGAGATGTGATGATTTGAGGTGTTGTGCCATGCTTTGTAACTTCTTTTCTTTCCAACCTCTCGACAGACAGGTACGAGTTGGTTGAATGTGCCTTGGTGCAGGACATATACTAGGAGGTTTGATTGTCGGCATGGATCGTTCATACCAGGCTGAAAATGCCCGTTCTCGTCCGCTCCCGGAAGCAAAGCTGCCTTGGGCGTCACCAGTAGTGGGTTGGGTGACCACCTGCGAACCCGACGTGACGATCTGTACTTTTGCCGCTCTTCCATTTTTTTTGACTTCGTCCCTTTCTGCACTCACTTACACTCATCTCGCCTAGCAGGCATGAGCAGAGGATGCCTAAGGTTTTAGAGAGATTGGTCCCCGGTTCAAACCTGTTGCGGACCAGCACTTTTTTCTTTTCCGTTTGGGTCAAAACCATTCTTGGAGCGTTATGTTGACATCCTGACATCAACAAAAGGCTGCTTTGCATAGTCTGCCGTGTCTGAGTTTGCGCTTCCTTGCGCTCTGTTCAATATTGCCATTGCCTTTGCCCTGCAGCTGGCTCCCCGGGAGCTTCTCTGCCACCCTTTGTGCACATGCATCAAGATCTCCGAGAGTCATCACGCCCACACAAGTAGCTCGCCACATCGCCGGATTTGCATGCATCGCAAATCGTTCACCTTCGATTTAAGTATCAACCCACAGATCAAGTGATTGCATGCATATGATTTTTACACATTGATCACCAATTACCGTACTGTGTGAATGCCGACATGTCTGCTTGTGGCAGTGCTTCCACTTGCTGAAATGAATATCCATCCCGAGAGCTACATACATGTCACAACCTTCAAGGACAACATTCAATGAGACAGCCTTCATAAATAAGGTGCCTTGTTCTCCCGGATCTGGAGGAGCGTGCTCAAGCGCCTCAAAATCAACCAAGCATGAGCATAATGCATCTTCGGACCAAACAAGCCAAAAACCTTGCACAACCTAAAAAGGACCCTGGCCAATTTGATCACCATCATTCACCTACTTGATGTCTTTGTTGCAAAGAATCACTCAGCACATTATTGTCCAACAGCCTGTTATGACAGCTGATGACCTACAGAGCGAGCTCTAAATTTGGCCTGAGCAGAGCTCGTACCGTTCCAACTACAAGGAAGAGACAACCCATATCCTCAGTCCCAACTACCGGATATCAATAGATTATCCACGTCACAGCATGGGGCCCAATGTGAGGCTGTGAAGAAGACTGACAAAAAATTTAACTCCTGATACTCGAGAGAAAACTAGCAGGACGAGGAAGCTTGCAGACTTTGCAACGCCCGCAGTCCTTTAACAGCACGCAGCTGCAAACTGGCGTGAGCTTGTATGCAATCAATCCAAATAACATTTTACTGGTGCAGCATCCATCCGATTGACAGGCACCCGTCTGGTTCATCCTCTGCATGGTATGCAACACGCACCTCGCCATTTTGCACTGCTGATTCTGTCAACCAGGTAACAATACAGATCTTCTTCTCTGCAGCTGAACATAAATCAGCACATTAGAGATCTTATTACTCCCTCCTGCGCTGCGCACAGGCAACCGCCCCTCCTGTGCAGGGCATGGCGCTCGCACATCCACCCTGCAACCTTTCTTCCAGAATTAGCTGACATCAATCTCTCCTGTGACATGTTGTGCTACCTCGCTACAGGCACCCATGTGCCATGAAAATAAAAGTATATCCGGTCTCTCATCAGAGCCCAGCGCCAGCTGCAAGGAAGGTCCTGGCCATGTCATCGGGCAACTGCCCAGTTCCGGCCAGCTGGCATCTCCGGAGGAAGCTGTCCTAAAGTTGCCGCGCCGCTGCAAGTTGCTGCCGTCACCCGAGCGCATCTGGCTGAGACTGGATGTGCATCAGAGGCCGGTGCCAGCAAAAGGCGACTCTTGCGCCGATTTCGGCATCGGGGGTTTCTGATCCTCCGAGGAAGCTCTGGTGAAGTTGCCACGACGCGGCGTGCTGCTGTCGCCGGAGCGCGTTTGGCCGAGGCTGCCGGCACCCAGGTGGCGACCGATGATGTCAGCGCAGTCGGCCGCGCTCGGCCGCGTCTCCGGCTGCGCGGTGCACCGTAACACCAGGTCCGCAATCTCCTGCGGCGCCTCCTCCGGCACCCTGCGAATTTCAATTTAAATTTCAGGCATTTCTTCACTGTCTCCTCTTCTGGCAATGGATGTGGGGTGCCCAGCTGCAGGAAAGATACGCCTTGTGGCACACATCATTGGCACAAGAGACCAATGCCACAGAGCACAAGAAGGGACTCTTGCTAGACGTGTCTGTGAATCATGCTCGGGCGATTTGTTGCTGAATGCATACGTGATTGTGTCATGAAAATAGGCAGAAAATCAATAAATTCAGAGCTCTGGTATGAATGATCGGCACACCTGATCTCTCTGAGGTTGCCCCTCCATGCTGGGCGCTCCAGCGTTATGATCTCCCACAGCACAACGCCGAAGCTGAAGATATCCGCTTTGTTCGTCACTTTGCCTACAAACACATCAAAATCTAAAATCGTGCTGCAAATCCAGTCTTGTGCATCAATTAGATGGCTGCCTTCTGGAGCGTCACAAGCATACCTGTCTCCTCATGTTGTGTTGCGCTGTTGAGAGATTAACCTCTGATGGAAACACACACCGCATAGGACACAAATTATCGGGTCCATGTGCTTCCTCTGGAAATTCCTCTACATCTCCATGTGATGCAGCAAAGGCACTACTTGGATCTTCTTGCTGATACTTCCAGGCGTCCCACGGCATGTGACCGCATGTGACCGCACCTGCCATGATGACCTCAGGAGCCACCCACGCCCATGTGCCGGCAACAGTCATGGAGCTCAGATGGGAGTGCCCCTGTAGCTGCGCTGACAGCCCCACATCCGCGATTTTGGCCGTGCCATCCGCAGCTATCAGCACATTGCTCGACTTCAGGTCCAAGTGAATGACCCTGCAGCACAGCACCATTGCCAGATATCGGAAACATTGCTTAATGCAGGATATTTCGCGATTGTCCATGAGCATTGAAAGGCGAAGTCAACAAAATGGCTTCAACCATCAGCAAAGGCAGGTCTTCCAGAAGGAAGCAATTGCAATGACTTGAAGGCCTCCCTATTACCAAAGAGTCAGGTTTTTCGCTCCAACTCACGATGTTTTGGTGACAAGGAGGCTTCCACACTTTTGCAATTGCACCCCTCATGAGCAATAAAGCTGACCGTTGCAGTGGAGCACCAATCGTGCAGATGTCTAACGCACCTGAGCTCATGCAGGAAATGCAGGCCAAGGGCGATTTCGTGCGCCACTTTTCTGCCGCGGTTTTTCCACTGGAAGATGTGGCGCCCGTTGCGGCCAACGCGCGGCAGCGCATCCCACAGGTTCCCATTGTCCATGTAATCCATCGCCAGGATCGTGTTGCCCTACGATCACCACAGGACACAATCAAGCTCCATCAAACGACTGTCCAAGCAGAGTTCAGTAAGCTGACTTTCCAAGAATCCACACTACGGTCGGATTCATCTTTAGGAGCATTGGTACAAGCCCTATTTCATGAAGATGAAAATTCACTACATTCCTACTGCTTCAGACCAGTTCTCAGAGGTACATGAAGGGTAGATTCTTACCGGCAGCAGGCTGGCGCCGACAAAGGGGATGATGTAGCGGCTGCCTCTGCATGCGCGCAGGATGCTCATCTCCTTCAAGAAAGCCCGCTGTTGGTCAGGCGACTGATCCTTCAGCCGCTTGATTGCCACTGGCGCCAGTCTGTATGTCCCCTTCACCACCACCCCGAATGCTCCATGGCCCAACTCGACCTCTTCTCCCTCCTCATTCAACTCCACCTGCAACAGGGCATCAATTTTTTTTAAATTTCGAATCTAAAGTTTTCGAAAAAATTTGCATGAAATAAGGAGCCAGAGTACGGACATGTGCATGCAAGCGTTTGCACTCGCTCTTCAGTAACAAGCGGTTAGGAAACGCCATGGGGCAAAAGTATGTGTCAAAAAGCTCTGCTAGGCCATTGTACCAAAAGGATCTCTGGCATGGTCTAATATTAACACACAACTGGCAAGCTGCACAACCAGCTGCCACTGAACATGCCTGATGGGTGCTTCCTGGATGTACAGCATGGTCCAGTGCAAGCGAGGAGAGAACTGGTGTAACGGTCACAGTAGACTGCTGACTGGGATGCACCATTACCATTAAGTAAGCGGCAGGAGTATCCCAGATTTGGAGCCCAACCTGTGTTAGTGAACACCATCATAGCCTAGAAACAAATTTTCTTAAATATGGGAAAGAGATATGCTCACGTCCAGTGCATCCAGGTCGAGCTCCCAGTCCTTGAGCCCTGCCATGGAGAAGAGCGTGAGTTCCTCCTCGGAGGACCGGGAGGCCCCTGAGGAGTCAGCGCCGAGGCTGCTGCCGCGCATGCTAGCGGTGGTGGGGTGGGTCAGGGGGATTGAGCCGCTGGAAGGGGCGTGCTTGAAAGGCACAAAGCTGTGCGGCGCTTGCGGCGGGATCATGGAGTCTGAGTCGTGCTGCGGCGGCTCTTCAATGTCCATCATCGCCACCGCCTGCACAGTGGATTATGCCTCCTTTTAGCTCTAAACTTTGTGATCACTCACGCAACTCTTGCAGGCACATTTCTGCAATGGGAATCTGATACATACATGCTTGCCTCACGGCCTCTGGGCTTTTAAACAGGATACAGTAATCTGGGAAACAGGAAAAGGAAACATTGCATTTCTCTGCAATGCCATATCTTTTTCCATGCAGGCAAAGAATTGTGCTGATGACTGGGTCACCTACAAGCCTGTTTCAATGAACATATCTGAAAGGAGCGGCCTTGTGATCCCTACCTTGCCGTTCTTGGTGTAGTGCTTGTGCATCGGGAGCAAATGCAGGGGCTGAATGTTGTCCTTTGATCTACTCCGTCGCCGGCGCGCAACAAAGAAACATGCAAGGGCTGCCACAACTGCCAGCAGTGCGCACACTCCAACCACAATCCCCGCGATGGCCCCGGTGCCAACAGACGCGCCCGCTGACCTGGCGGATGATGTGGCGGGATTCGCTGATGTGGCAGCGCCCCCCGAGCATGTCTTGGGACCGTAGTTGTCCACCTGCGGGTGCATCAAAGAGGGGGGCGCTTTACACAAAAGCGCGGCGATGGAACACTCCTTCTGCTCCTGGCAAGGTGGTGGACCTTGCCTGACAAGAAGAACAAGCTTGTTTGCATGAAAGGCGATATTAATGCCGATAGGTATGTTTTACACCTTCAAAAATACGCATGTTAAGAGTACATCAACCTCGAGATCACGATACAGCAAGCATCAACGCCACATGAGCAGCCTGGCCAGCAGCCACAATGGCTGGAGGTATGCAGCTCACAATAAAGACAGCAAGAATGGAGCAGAGCAAAAGGGGAGGCACCTGACTAATGTCTGGGCCGCCCAGCCATTCCGTGACCGTGATGCCAGGAGGAATGCTGCCGCACATGCCAAGGTTGCCTGTGCATGCAAGCAGACGGAGATTCACAGACAGCACAAACGTCTTAACCGAGGGGCCTTGCATCAGCGCATCGAGACAGGCTGAACTCATCGATTGGCAATACGTGCATGGACTGAAGAATGCACACAGGGTTGTTAACATTGGCCTATCAATGAGAAGAAGGACAATTAGAGTAGTCCGCATGGAGGCACTTGCACGAGCAACTTTTGGTCTCTACTCTTCATTTAGTTGTGAGTCTGCTGTTATTTTGAGATTCCCAGCCCCTTGCAGCTCGATTAAGAGCTGGCAGGGCAACAATGATGTCGTGCTTTACTCCAGTGGTCCTCTAGATTGGGCGGACTGAAGATAATATGTGGGCAGCGTACCGGGCTGCAGGACGATGGATTTGAGGGCGGGGAATCTGGGCTTCCCGTTTGCATTGATGCCCCAGGAAGCGGGGATGCTGCCTGAGAGGAGATTGAAGGTGAGCGAGATGTTGTGCAGCGAAGTCATGCCGCCGTTTGTGCCCCAAGACGACGGCAGAGTACCCTGGAATAAGTTATGGTCCAGGTGTAGCCCCTGCAGGAATGGCCATGCGTGCACGCCACCTGTCGTATTCATCCTGCAAAGCAACATTGAAGGGAGTTTCCGAATCTGCGGCCAGCATTGGTAAATTAATTGAAAGTGGCAGGTGCCTCTCTTGGACTTGGACGCATGCACATGGGTTTGGATGGCCAGAACAGATGCTGCGGGTGTCTCAGGAGCGCAACGTTGTATTAAGTTCTTAAGGGCACATGCGCTTCCTGTCTTTAATGGCTGCTTCCCAGTGAAATGCTGAAGAAGGAAACAACTCTCAAGTGGCAACGGGTTGCTGTGCTAAAAGCACGAAATGCATGGCAGGAGCATGGTGATCAAGCTCATTAGGAATGTGATGGGACGCACTGTTCAGGCAGGGTACCATTGAGTCCATTGCCGATGAGTGACAGCGATCCGAGCGCCTGCATGCTCTGCAGAGCCTGAGGCAGGGTACCTGCAGGGTCAAAACAACAGCTGATTATCCACTGTTTGCACAAGTAAAACCATGAGGACTATAGCTGACAAGTGGTGCTGAAAGGCAGGGGCTCCACAACGGACTGATGGGTAACACAAGCACAGCACATTCGTGAACAACAAAAGAACACGACACAGGTAAAGTGCAGAAAATACATAATGCCAGGGACATCACTGCAGGGGTGTCAGAGAAGCCTGAATCAATGCCACGCATAGCAGGAAGCGCACCTGACAGCTGGTTGTTGCTCAATTCCATGACGCTGAGTATGGCCAGATTCTTCACCCAAGAGACGGCCAGTGGGCCAGTCAGGTTGCATCTCCTGCCACATGCCCCAAGAACTTTCAGGATGGCGACAAATGCTCACAGCAAAGCTAATTCAACCATAAACGAAGCAAGCAGAAATATACAGTGCCTTTTGCAGGATGTGGAATCTAGCACATCAAATTACTCGTGCTCGTGCACCAGGGTGTTGTTCATGAGCAGGGATGACTCACCCGAGGCTGATGACCTCCAGCTTGCGAAAGCTGCCGCTGGAGGACCCCCACGTCTGGGGGAGGGGTCCCGTAATGCGCCAATTTAAATCAGCCGCAAACAGCCGCAGCGCAGGGAATGATCCGGACGCCGCCCATGTCTCCGGCAGCGTTCCCTGCAGCCCCATCATTCCCCTCCACCTTACTTCCCTCAAAGGGATATATCAACTTCAGAGGGGTTTTCCAAGCCTGAGGCTTGCTCTTGCCCCTGGCAGGAACCACCTTTTCTGAACCCTCGTTGGCAGTGTCCAGATCAAATGTCTATCACTTGCATGGCCTACTGGAAGGCTTTCATTGAAGAAGTTCGTGTTGGCATGGTTGCATGTCATGTCCAATGTCATGTCCTTGCGCATTGGACTATGAAGTGGGGAGACGAGCAGGGACTTGCCTGGATGTTATTGCTGACCAGCTTGAGCTCCTCCAGCGAGGGGAAGCTGATGTTGGTAGGGAGATAGCCCGTCATGTAATTATTAGTCAGGTCCAGCTTGGTGAGACGTGTGAGAACTGCTGCCGCCTCCAACACGCTGGAAACATTCCCTGACACAGCCCCAGCAGACACATACTAATCCTCCGCACTCAGATATCTTCTCTTCAAGGTGTGACACACCACTAATCGGCAAAATAGGTAGCAGATCGCATCGTGAATTGCACTCATGTAATAAGATGAGTCCATGCATTTTTCGAGTATTTGAAAGGCTGCCTGATGGCGCTCAAGTACATGAACGGGCGCCAGAGCCTGCACGGCTTAGCAGGTGACTCACCGGCGAGCTGATGGGGCACGGAGGCATGTGCGAAGGAGGTGTTGTCAAAAGGCGCAGTGAGGGGCACGAGAGCAGGCGACGCGCGTTCTGGAATGCTGAGATCAATCGTGCGGACGTAGCCGTCGGGCCAGCATGTGACGCCCTGCCAGCTGGAGCACATGGGCAGGCCAGGATCCCAGCGAGCCGTCCGCCGCCTGACGGCTGTGTCAAAATTGTCAAACGCCGCCTTGAACTTCAACAGTGCCGCCATGTCACCGGGATCTGCACAGGCAGTAAAAATGTCAGACCTGGGCTGCACTTGAGCAATAGAGGTCATCAATAAAGTGCTCCCCTGCAATAGCGCAGAGGATGCAAAATTCTAAATTGTGAAGTTCGGGCATATATCGGTGGTTGAAAGGACGAGGAAGCTCACTTGAGGCAGCCGTGTTGGGTGCTGGCAAGTCCGGCGGCGGAGCCGGGCAGACAGGAGCGATGCCTTTGCCTTCCACGCAACTGCCGCGCAGCTCCCCGCAAGTAAATACATGCACCGGTGGCATCGTCCCGCAGAAACGGTTGTCTGCGCACGTAAGCTATCATGTCAGATGTCTTTGCCCCTCTAGGACACACCCCATCATGGCAGCTCCATCAGGGCACTACCTTAGCTTAATTTATACATGTGGCCATGATCCTCGAAATACCGAACTCAGATTGCTGCATTTTTTACATCAAACTCAAGATCATGGCAAGCCTTATCGCTGTCTAGCCAGGCCGCTGGCCGAAATAGGAGCAAAATGAAAGACACAGAAAGACTCTGTCATGCACTGTTTGAGCTTCAGGCAAGCGCTCCGCACCTTCGGTAATCAAGACAGATTGCGGTGAGCCCCATCCCTTGGGCACTGCGCCGGTAAAGTTGTTGTTCGCCATGTCCATTAATAACAGCGATGGCATTGTGCCTGGTGTCTCCCACCTGACATGCATGCATTTTATCAGGCTTTCCTAATTCTGTAACAGTACTATAGAAGAGAGGTACTTGGCCTGATGTGTACACATAACATAAGGCTTTCCCAACTCTGTAAAAAGCACTATATACGAGAGGTTCCAGGCAGGGCAGGGCCTGAATCTCCAACCAAACTGGACATGAAGAGCGACAAGACACCGAGCAACGTAAAAAGGTTTGGGCAGGAAGTAGCATGCATGTGAGGCAGCAGTGATGGCCAGCCTAGGACTGGACAAAGAACTCACGTGGTAGGGAGGGTGCCTGTCAAAGAATTACTGAAGACTTGCAACGCTGTCAAGGCCTCGAATGTGCCGTTTGAACCCCACGAAGCAGGAATTGTGCCTGCAACCGCCGACAGAATGACTCACTTGAGACCGAGGCAGGACTCTTACCCATAGCCCTGTGCATGCAGAAGAAAGTCGTACGTAATGAGCAGTGATGACATCTTGAAGCTTGAAGAGACTTACCAGCCAGGACATTCCTGTCAAAATTGATTGATGTCAAGTTCAATGCGCTCCACTCTGGCGGCAGTGTACCTGCAAAATAAACGCACCACCCAATTCACCCAAGAAAGGTTACCAACACACCCCAGGCACCTGAAGCGAAGTCGGTTCAGCCTATACACAGCGGCTCACCGAACACCCTTATATGGGTGCTAAAGCTGTGCAGAGCAAAATACTAGCCCCTATTTAGAGTATGAGGATTTGTTGTGAGGGTTTGGGGGAGGGGGGAAGCTGTGGGACCGCACTAGTGATTGTGGGTACTGCAATTAATTTACCTTCATGAGTGATTTCTAGGGTCTAGAGAGCCGCACCCGTAATGGCATTACTGGACACCTTGATCCGCTGGAGGGCGGGCAGGCCACGGGCCCACTGAGAAGGCAGGCTGCCCGTAATTTCACAGTTGTTAATGTTGAGGGTGTTCAGCGCTTGCATGCTGCTGCCATCTCCACCCCAGTTGGCCGGCAGAGTTCCCCGGAGGTCATTATTGAACGCCACATTCATTGATGTCAGCTTGGGAAATGTGAGGAAATTCCCCCAGCTTGCAGGGAGCGAACCCTGCACCACCAGTACCTAGTCAGCACAAGTGATGCACAATGATCTCCAATGGCATGTGAAATTTAAGACCACAACACAAAATATTGTCAAGGCTGGAGAGTATAAATTTTAAAGGGCCAACCAACATGGCACATATATGGCTATATAGCCACCAGAGGCAAGCTCAGGGCAAGCGATCCTCTCCAGCAAACAAAGTTCTTTCCCAAAACCATAGCATCTTCTCTTTTCTTCGGGTTGATGGATCCCTTCGAGGATCTGACACTCATGGACATCGTGTGCAGAGCATGCACGGGGCCGAGAGATTTACCTTGATGTGGTTGTTGGACAGGTCGAGCTCCAGTAGCTCGGGCATGGCAAAAGTGTTGTTCGGCAGCATGCCATTGAAAGTCTGATTCGCCAGGTACAAGACCTTCAGGTTGGGGATCAAAGATGCTCCATACATGATGTCCCCAATGTTGCCTGCGCAGAGAGTGCCCTTTTCAGCCATACATTGAACCTTTGCAGTGCAGCACATAAGAGCAATTCTGAAAGGTCCTCTCCAGCTGTGACATCAAAGATCCGCACGAAAGCTGCATCTTGCCTCTGCCTCACCTTCGAGTAGGGATGCATTGTTGGGGAACTTGATGCTGACGACTTGCAGAGCAGAATTGCAGCCAACTCCGTCCCAGGTGCAGATGTCATCAGCGCCTACTGGTTCACTGTCCCAGCCCGTGCAGGGCACTGTCTGCTGATACCAGGCGAAATTTGGAATGGCATTCCGAAGGAATAAAAGTCCTTGTTGATCTGGCGAATATCCTGCGCGGAGCAGCCCGGATGCTTCTGTACAAGGTGGGGAACCCACAGATCCAAACAGCCTTCATCTGAACAACACACATACCGAGACAGGCACTGGTAGAAGGTATGCATTTCAATGCATGCTTGAAATACAAAGGTTCTCTCGGTATTATGAAACATCATCATCGAGGTATCTTGGCATTGCTGGGAACAGGATGAGGCACCTTTAACATTACTGAGGGGCTGGCCATAACAATTTGAAGATGTCCAAAAGAAAAGGACTGCTAGCAGTGGCACCGAAATGCTGCCTCTATCGCGAATCGAGATTAGCATTCCTGAGACCTTGTTGCTCAAAAGAGATCATCTTCTAGGCACCCTTTGCAGCCTGTAGGCTGACTGCATCATCCCTGCGCACACCAGGCGTTTCATCACAAACGAAGATACTCAGACTGAGAAGTCTCAACATTTCCTCTTGTGGCCACAGAGCAGCACGCCAGACCTCCAAAAGAACACATCCTTCCAGAGGTGAAGCCAACTATCATGAAGCCCAGGAACGGCGTTCGGTATTGAACACTAATGATCTTGTGTTGCCAATCTTCACATCTAGCTGGTTAAAGAGGAAGTTTTGCAATGGTATTTCGTACTTTTCGAGTCTTTGCACTTGCGGAGAACTAGCACAGCAGTCAAGTGCCGTACAAGCTTCCGTGGCCTCCCACGTCTCCGATCATCGAGGCACGCACCGAGAAAAGGTTGCCAATACAGAACTGGTTGACTTTTCTGGCGCTGTGCAATCCCTGCTGAACGCCAATTATGCCTCTCGATAGGATGCGGGCTGCTGATGAGCTTGGTTTCTTCAGCCCTCAACACGGAAGGTTCCGTACGCCGTTCCGAGCAGCAATCCTGCTTTCAGATCTCACTCCAGTAAAACAGCGGAGCAGTGGTCTGCTGAGGGCAACTCACAGAATGGCCTCGAGTGCGCATTACGCATGATCTGAAATTTTCTGAACCTTTCAAAAGGTTTAGGGGAGTTACCCTGAACCTCTTGCCATGCAGCAGACCCGCGCTCCACCCCGCCTGCTCAGATCATGTCGAGCAATCACATGATGTGCAGAACTGAGGGCATGGATTTGTGAATGTCAGGTCAGTCTGAATTTGAGCAGGCCTAGGAAATGTTGGGGTGCAGATGATTTCACAAGGTTCCGGAAAGAACGCCTGAAGGAAGTGAAGAACAGTGTTGAAGGCGTGATTCTGAAGCACCATGTGCACGCATGCAATCTGGCACACAGCATGCTTCAGCCATCTCAGAACGGATGAGAACGCACACATGTATATTTGCACGGCTGTGGTTACATTCTCTGCATGCGCAGACACTAGTGTGGAGCACACGCTCGACATATCTGCAAAAGAACCTCACCGGCGGCTTTGACATAGACTGTTCATAGAATGCTGGCATCACGAATAACCCAGTGCCGGTGTGCCCTCCGTTTCTCATGGGGACTGCTTGCGCAGCTCGCCTTAGACACAAGATGTACATTCACATACAAGCAACAGGACAACAACCAAAGCCAGCCTAGCTGCATTCGATAAGTTATTCCTGGTGTGCTGTCATGTCATCAGCATATAGGCGGGGGCGCCCTATGCCACATCATGTCTCTGCTCCAATTGCGGCCAGCTGACAAGGTCTCCCCAAGTTCCTCATTTGTTTGCTCTGCTTGCGGACACACTCAAAAAGCATTCCAATGGCAACTGCCAGTCAGGATAGGAATAGGCATGCTGCGGCAGGCCTTCTCTTACCACATGCAACAGCTCTGATCTTGGCATGCCTGTTCCTTGGGCTCAATATTTTTGGAGATGGAAATTTTTGACCCTTTTTGAAGATAATTATATATTCTTTCCAGTACGGACACAAGTCAGGGTGAGTCAGGAGCAGTGCTCCCGCTGTAGGCACCACTGTCATTGGCGGCTTTTGTAGTGCCGCTGGGATGACTCCGAGGCTCGTAGCTGTCGCCTGATCTGGCGCCCCTTAGTAAGTGCTCCTTGATGATGTCAGCGCAGTTGGCCGCGCTCGGCCGCTCCTCCGGCCGCGCCGTACACCGGAAAACCAGATCCGCAATCTCCTGCGGCGCCTCTTCTGGCACCCTGCGCATTCAAATTCGAGTTTGTGTAGTCACATTTTTTTGACTGCTTTTCTCTGGGATTGGCTCCGAGCCAAAGTCTGCCGATACGGTATCTGTACAGTATGCTCTGCAAGCACTGCTTGAGCAAGGCCATACTTAATCTTAAAGAGCGGCTGACGCATGCAGGTTAATCTCAGTCTGTCAATCAAGGTGTTGAAGATTCCAAACCCTTGACTGGCGCCCAAAGGGGTGAACACAATCACAAGTAGAACTAATAGAAGACAAGAAATGTTTCTCGTTGTGTGCTGTTTTTGCCATGAGGCAAGGTGCATGTGCAGATGAGCTGCAGGTGAAGGCTGCCACAGATCCTGGCCCTTACTGGACTCGCAGGATCCAAGCCAGAACCCAGGGCGCGGTGCTCAAGAATATGCACCCGCCCCGCCAGTCGGTGCTAGAATCAATACCATACGAATTTTGTTTTTGGGGCCATCTCGTATCTCAGGTCTCAGCTGAGATATGACTCAGTTCCTGCTTTGATTGTGCTGAACAGCCAGTACAAGGGGGCGCATGCCCATGTGTTCTTGCTGCAAGCACTGTCCCAGGGAGGTGACAAGCTAAAAGAGCAGGTGTTGGGAGTGCGAAGTGATTTTATAAAGTGCCACTTATGTCAAGATCGCCAAAGATCAAGCTGGGTGACAAAGTTGGCCTAAACAGGCTCCCTGGCTTGTGACAGCGACAGACCGTTTCAGAGACCATACAATAGCCTCGGTGTCTTCCAACTTTTGGAAGGATGCTTCAGCTGCATACACTGTTTAGATGCTCGTTACCTGGCGTGTGGTGGTAAGAAAGCCATGAAGTACAGTATGCTTGTGGCTAGCAGAGGTCTCCAGTCACCCACCTGATTTCTCTGAGGTTGCCCCGCCACATGGGCCGTTCCAGAGTTATGATTTCCCACAGCACCACCCCAAAGCTGAACATGTCCGCCTTGTTTGTGATCTTGCCTGCGATTGCAACAGTCACACATACCCTCATATCTAGACCGACCACCTTGGCAATGAAGCGCTTGTGCAAGGCTCTATGCCCGCCCAACCAAAATGCATGCTGACTTGTGACATCCATACAACAACTGAATTAGTGTTTTGACATCCCAGGGGAATTTTCCATGGAATTGGGCTCATGCTTTGGGATTGTTGTCTGCTCAGAACACTCTTCTACATTGACTGCCCGTTTTGCCAATTTTTTCAAGGCATGCCCGGTTTTTTTGACTGGGCAGGCCATATATTCGTGGCATTGCGTAGACGGAGTGCTATCTGGGAACACCTAGCATATCGATTGAAGCTCTGCCAGTTTCCTGCCAGACAAGCACTGCCTGCTGCATGGCATGATCATGCTAAGATCCAACACCAAGACGCTGCAGCAGACATTGATTACATGCGTTACTGTCTCCTCTTCTGGCAATGGATGTGGGGTGCCCAGCTAGCATGCATGCAACGTCACAGGTGCGGGAAAGGTACGCGTTATGGCACACACCATTGGCACAAGAGACTAATGCCACAGAGCGCAAGAAGGGACTCTTGCTAGACATGTCCGTGAATCATGCTTGGGCCATTTGTTGCTGGCCCAGATACGCTATTGCTTCTGTTCTCTGACCATCCCGAGGGGGTGCTCCCAGCAGGGCTCACAGGGAACTGCCAGCAGCAGAGCCTGAATAGGCACTGGTAGCACCACTGCATAATAACATCAGTAACATGCTGTGTTTCAGTCGCACCCCTCAGAATGACCTCGGGTGCTAGCCACGCCCATGTGCCTGCCACTGGCATGGATGAGATGTGGGAGTGGTCCATCTGCGCTGACAGCCCCACATCGCTGATTTTGGCCGTGCCGTCAGCCGCCAGAAGCACGTTGCTGCTCTTCAAGTCCAGGTGAACTACCCTGCAAAGCATGTGAAAGCATGTTACTGTTCATGACTCGTGATTTGATGACTAGGTGCCTGTCTAGATTCTGCTCCAGACAGACCCTGCAGACAAGCACACACCCATGCTGGACTCGGTGCTCTTGAATTATGAAAGTCAGATATTGCCTTTTACATGATTAAAAACCTTCCAAGGCTATGTGCATCCAGCGGCACTTCTTTAGATGGATTGCTTGTCCTTGCATTTTTCCACCCTGCAGGCGGACACCGGTGCTTAATGGTTATTTTTGTCTTGGCAGACATACACTTTTGCATTGACATCTTACTTGCTGTTACTGCCGGGAAGCAAGGGCATCTACAAAAAAGCTTCAGGTGAAGCCTGCCAAATACTGTACCCCTTGATCGGCTTGCTAGATGCAAGCGAGCTTATGGGTGTTGTGGTATATCTGTAGTCTTCACCTGGTTCTTGGATGCCAACATAGCGGGGTGCACGCTAAACAGATTGCACAGAGACTAGCAGAGAACTTCCTCATCGCGTAGCAAGAGCGATGAGGAGCGCCCAACAAGGATTGAAACTCACTTAAGCTCGTGTAGGAAGTGCAGGCCGAGGGCGATTTCGTGCGCCACTCTTTTGCCCCGGTTGTGCCACTGGAAGATTGGCTGCCCGTTACGGCCAACGCGCGGCAGTGCCGCCCACAGGTTCCCATTGTCCATGTAATCCATTGCCAGAATCGTGTTCCCCTGCACAGGATCAAATGTAATATCTCGGATTTTTTAGATTCCTCGCCCCCATACTTCTATCTCTGTCATATCTGAGGTCTAAAAAAATCACCCAGGCAGTTTGTCCATGAGGGCAGCATGCAGAGGACTCACGAGGCCCTCGTGCAAGCACACAAGTATGCATGTCAGGCAGCTTTTCTTTCATCATCGCTATTTCAGCCACGAGAGGCAAGGTGCACCTGCAGGTCAAGGCTGCCAGAAGTCCCTCTTGCAGGACAAGCCCGACCCAGCCAAGACCAGGCATTGCACTCATACATATACCCACTTTCCCCCCAACCGGCACGCAAAGGCAGAGCAAGGCTGCTTCTTCAGCCTGCTCCGATGTCCTGTTTATGTCGTCCCAAAGCATGAGAGGGATTGGCCCCGGCCAGCGGGGGCCCATATACTGAGCACCGTGCCCACGGTTGACAGGGTCTTGCTTGGATCTGGCAAGTCCAACAAGGGGTAGGATTATGGCAGCCTTCAACTGCAGCTTGTCTGCAGGACGCACCTTGCCTCTTGGCAGGAAAATCGTATATTAATAATAAAGCATGAGAGGGAGAGTGAGTACATGGTTCCAGCCACACAGGGCTGCTATCATGTCCCACAGCTTCCCAAGTGTCAAATAGCACGCTGCACAAGAGCAGAAGCTCACCGGCAGCAGGCTGGCGCCGACAAATGGAATGATGTAGCGACTGCCTCTGCATGCGCGCAGGATGGCCATCTCGTTGAGGAATGCCCTCTGCTGGCCCGGTGACTGGTCCTTCAGCCGCTTGATTGCCACTGGCGCCATTCTGTACGTCCCCTTTACCACAACCCCAAACGCCCCATGACCCAATTCCACCTCCTTGCCATGCTCGTCCATTTCCACCTGCAAAGACCAAGTCACATGCATATCTTACCTAAAGGTCAGTCACATGCGAGAAATATGTGATGCGGAGAATGTACTTAAGAGTTGTTTGATTCTGCACCACCTTATTTGCATGCATTTTTGGGCCAGAACAGTATTGGGATTGCCAAATTTTTAACGGAATGAGAATTTTGTGATATGAAGATGGGCAGTGACAGACTGCCCACAAGACCAATAAGCCTCCGGTAGCCCCCAACAGATCTCTACAATGTAACAATAATTATATGATGATAAGCCTCTTGCTTGGAGCGCTTTCACTTGCTGCCATGGTTGAACGGATGACATGACAGGATGTATTACCGCCTACAGTGCTGCTCTATTTATGGACAGCAGCCGAGTCAAACGGAAGGTAAGAAATTATCATGCATGCGAGCAAATTAGCAAAAGTATCAGCGCACCTCCAGTGCATCCAGATCAAGCTCCCAGTCCTTATGTCCCGCCATGGAAACCAGCTCGAGCTCTCCAGAAGACTGAGAGGCCCCCCATGACTCAACCCCACTGTTTGAGGCCGGTGTGGTGAAGCTGATCAAGCTGACGCTGGAAGGGGCCTGCAATGCAGTTAGTTTTAACACATATAGAAAATATTCGGGGGCGGTTTTCGGGCCTTTGGTGATGACTGGATGTCCGTTTGGAAGCCACCAGTTTGCTTCCTGAAAACTCTTCAGAGGTGCAACAGGTGATTCTTTGCCACTTTCAGAATTACCCCAACCCAGCAATAAGTTTCTTGAAGAGCACAGATTTATCTACTTCTGGCTTCAGATGAGATATGCAGTATTTCCCAAAAGACACATCGGCTTTCCGCCAGAGGTTCTTTATTGGTAGGAGATGAGCACTGGCCTGCTTGAAGGGCACGTAGCTACGCGGCGGGTGCGGGGGAATAATGGAGTCCGAATCATGCTCCGGGCATTCCTCCAAATTTAGCAGCGCCGCCGCCTGCACCGTCAGCGCTTTCAGCTTATACCAGGTTTGAGCTTCCGGACGTTCACTGGAGATGCACTCACTCCCACTGCATTAAACGAATGAATTTGTGTGCTCTGTGATCTGCATTCAACAATGGCGATCTTGTTTTGGGGAAGAATCTATGGGAAGCTTCCAATTGAATCGCAGAAGCATCACATTCGTGGTTCCTTCACATGCTGAGCTCAACACAGATTGGAGGATAGTGAAGACAAGAGTGGAGAGAAGAACACATGATGGGGTCCTTTGAATGATTAAGCATATCCACAATTTTGGTATATACTGCCAGCCTATCTAGAGCAGCGCATTGAGGATTGAAGAAGATGCGTCACAAGCTCAATTGATGACCCTGCATTGTGCATGGTGATTCCCGCAGGTTGCTGCCAATGTTTCCCGTTTTTCCGGGTTTTTAGGATTTGGGGTTTAGGATTAGGCAACCCTCAACCCTACAAGATAAATAATAATAATAAATGTTTTGCATACCTTAGCGCCCTGAGAGTGCCTACTGTGCCTCCGTAGAAGCTGATGCCGCAGCCTTTCTTTTGATCTTCGCCGCCTCTTCATGATCCACAGTATGCCCCCCACTGCTGCCAGCGCAGCACACACCCCAACCACAATTCCCACGATGGCCCCAGTGCCGACGCCTGAGCTGGCGGCTGACGTGGTGGCTGACGTGGCAGCGCTCCCTGGGCATATTTTTGGACCGTAGTTGTCCACCTGTGCAGCGTGCATCGCATTCTTTTAACACACGTAATCTTCGACCAAGTTTTGACACTGCAGCGTGCCTTTGGCTTTCATGAGACACTTCAGGCCTTGGTGCAGCAGCAGATCCTAAGCAGGGAGATGAGCTATGTGCATAGAGCTTAGTATATATACTCAGTCCGCAAGTTTCTATGCCAGAGGTAAGGTGCATGTATAGACAGGCTGCAGGTAAAGGCGGCGAAACTCCCATCCTGGATGGACTTGCCAGAACAACAATACCCATTTGAACCGTGGACACGGGGCTCAGTATCTACACGGTTCCCGCCAGCCAGGGCCAGAGCTATACAGCTGGGTGAAAAAGTAAAAGAGGGACCGTCAAGCATTTCAGAAAGAAAGGCACCTGGCTGATGTTTGGGCCGCCCATCCATTGGTCCACGGTGATGCCAGGAGGAATGCTGCCGCACATGCCAGGGTTGCCTGCGCCAGATCAGCCGCTTTCAGGGGGCAACGCGGCTCACTTGGCTTTTGGCTCACTTGAAAGTACCCATTCAGTCATATCTCGGCTACAGCAGATATTTTGCAGATTGTCAGGAGTGCAAGATTTGCATGATATTTGCTGTAGCCGGGATATGACAGCAAGCTCAAGCTTCCACAAAAACCTTGGGGTATGGTATTTCTGCAGTTTTCATGTCCTTCTCTCAACAGTGCATTCTTGCAGGTACCCAATTGCCCAAGCCAGGCATGTGTTTAGACATCCCTGGTCTGCATGCAGTATATTGAAGCACCAGCCCACAGCCCTTCAGGTCCAGACAGGTTGAATATCAAACGAAAGAACCTACCCGGCTGCAGAACGAGGCTCTCAAGTGCCGAAAATCCACGCCTCCCGCTCGCGTCATTACCCCAGACAGGGGGAATGCTGCCGGTGAGCTTGTTGAAGGTGAGTGAGATATTGTGCAGTGAAGCCATGCCGCTGTTTGTTCCCCAGGAGGGCGGTATAGAGCCCTGGATAAGATTGTGGTCCAAATGCAGGCCCTGCAGAAAGGGCCATGCTCGCATGCCGCCACTCACGTTCATCCTGCAGCACAGCGTTGTCACATGGGTGTGGGAAAACATTACTAAGATGGACCATGTGATGAGTGCCGGAATTGTGACTCCTACCACGAGTCTCAATAGAAAAAAAGAACAAGGAGAATACACTTTGCCTCTCATGCCCTTCCAGACACATCAAAAACGTGATCATTAGGCTCTTGAATCAAGATCTGGCCACTGATTCTTCTGCATGGCATGGCAGGACGCAAGCGAGTCCCTGGCAGGCAGGAACTTTAGCTGCCATGTGGTCTAGGCGCGACGCACTGTTCGGGCAGGGTACCATTGAGTCCGTTGCCGATGAGGGACAGGGAACCCAACGCCTGCATGCTCTGCAGGGCCTGAGGCAGGGTACCTGCACAAGCTAACACAACAGCCGATCAGGCAGTATCATCATACTTCTGACATGGACCTTGATGACCGCGGCAGACATCAGTATTTTACGTACAGCAGAATGCCTAGCAAATTCCACAAGTTGTTTGCAGACCATATGATATTTAGGCTATTCACAAGACAGTCACAAAGCTGCCTTGCAAGACAGCCACCATTCCAGAGCCGGCTTGAAGCGGAGGCGCTTCAAATATTTGACTTTGGTTGCAGGGTACAAAGGTGAAGGTCACCTGAGAGCTGATTGAAGCTCAGTTCCAATACGCTCAGAATGGGCAAATTCTTCACCCAGGAAACTGCCAGAGAGCCCGTGATGTTGCATCTCCTGTGGCATGCTACCAGGATGTCATCAATGGCCATGGCTGAAATTCGCAGATTGCTTATCATCAAAGATACTTTCCCTGTTTGTGTGAAGACTAGCAGTTTCCCAATTGAGACTCAGAGACTAGGTACCTGCACTGATTGTCAACTGAATGACAGCACTTCACACAAAGAGTTTCCATCTCAAGATGTTTTGCCTTAAACATGTGCTCATGAGGGGAATGACTCACCCCAAGCTCAACACCTCCAGCTTCCGGAAGCTGCCGGTAGAGGACCCCCACGTCTGGGGGAGGGGACCCGTCACGCGCCAGTTTAGGTCCAATGCCAGCAGCCGCAGGGAAGGGAAGGATCCGGGTGCCGCCCATGTCTCCGGCAGCGTTCCCTGCATGCATGATAATCCTTGTCCCTTTACTTTAATGTCCCTAGACTTCTAGGGGTCTTCCAGAACATTGCATATTACATGTGCCCCCGCGGCATGCAACACTTCTGCTGGGGCCTCGTGGATGGTGATTCAGATGTAGATCACCAACTTTACACATTCACGGCTTCAACAAAGCAAATTGTCCCAGATTTTCTGCGGCCCCGCCATTCCCTTCTGTCTGATTCACCCGTGAGATGTGTAGGCAACCTACAGCATCTTATGCTGGTGACAGAAACCATTATATCTGAGCTGAAGCCCAAGCGCAACAATGCCAACCAGACCATATGTACATGCGTTTGCTGTATCATAGACTTAGGACAGAAATTATGCCTCTCTCAAGCGCCTGCAGCCCTGTCATACTTTTGACACTGAAGAGAACATTGGAGTACAGCAGGATTGCACAAGTTGCTCCCACCAGTATGTTGTTGCTGACCAGCTTGAGCTCCTCCAGCCAGGGGAAGCTGATGTTGGCGGGAAAGTAGCCTTGGAGGTTCTGATTCGTCAGGTCCAGCTTTGTGAGCCGGGCCAGACCAGCCGCAGACTCCAAGACTTGTGAAACATTTCCTGGACCACTGACATATCAGCACATGCGAATACATAGCTGCAGCAAGCAGAAGCATCGTCACCTGAGCTTCTGATGGTGATCATCCTTGAAAGAAGCCAAAGCCGCAGGCAATTTTTCAAGTGCGAGCCCCAGGCACACGCTGTGCAAAGCTGCCGCATTTGGGTTACTTGACAAGGAGGCACAGATGCAACCGCCACGGCAAATTCATGCATTTTACTCACCGGGAATGACTAATCAGGTTACTCATCATGCGCCAGATTACTCACCGCTCAGCTGATGGGGCACCGAGGCGTGCGCGAAAGAGGTGTTGTCACCAGTGACAGTGAGTGGTGTAACATCAGGCGGTGCGCGTTCGGGGATGCTCAGGTCGATTGTGCGAACGGAGCCGTCGGGCCAGCATGTGACGCCCTGCCAGCTGGAGCACATAGGCAGGCCAGGATCCCACAGGGCCGTCCGCCGTCTGATAGCCGTGTCAAAATTTGCAAAGGCCGCCTTGACGCGCAGGAGCGCTGCCACGTCGCTGGTGTCTGCACGTGGGAATAATAAAGTATCACAAGGTTTGCAGTAACAAAGGCTTCATTTTTTAGCAGCTACGGTCTTCAGACTTGCACACTATGATATGCGTATGGTCATTAAGAGCAAGACACACTTTCTATTCAGTCTTTACTGAATTCCTGCCTCCCGGCAAGAGCACAAAACACCATTTCCTGTCAAGCATTTATGTGCACTGCAGGCATAACAATCGGTTTTTCATCGAAGTGCTGAAGTGCTTAGCTTACTTGAGGCACTGGTGTTGGGTGCTGGCGAGTCAGGCAGCGGTGCAGGGCAGACAGGGGCGATGCCTTTGGCTTCCACGCAGCTGCCGCGCAGCTCCCCGCAGGTGAACACATGCACCGGTGGCACGGGCCCGCAGAAATGGTTTTCTGCATGGCGCATGGGAGCATATCATGGGGTAACTTTGCCTAAAGCGGACATCTTTCCGTGCAGCTTTGACAAGCAACATCTTTATTCTGGACCACCTCAACGCCTTCATGCCAGGAGCAAGATGTCCGCCCATGTGCAAATAAACTTTCCTCCGATGCATAGCAAGGACAAATATTGAGCACCGTGCCCACGGTTGATTGGGTCTTGCTTGGATCTGGCGAGTCCAACAAGTGGTAGGATTGTGGCAGCCTTTAACTGCAGCTTGTCTTGAGGACGCACCTTGCCTGTTGGCAGGAAATGCGTGTAATAATATTTATGATAATAACAATAATAATAGCAAGGAATCCAGCAGACTTGACATTACCACAAGCACAGGTTGCTTCAAAGGAATACCGGCACCCCACACCTTCAGTGACGAAGACAGATTCGGGTGAACCCCAGCCTCTGGGCACTGCACCGCTCAAGTTGTTGTTGGCAACATCCATGGTTGCCAGCGCATGCATGGTGCCCGATCTCTCCCACCTGACATGCACATAAATCGATGTTCTTTCTTCCTGCTTTGTGACGTGAAAATCGTGCTAAGGAATTTCTGATTTCCAGCGCCACAGAAGGGGCACACAACCTGATCACGAAAATCCTCATTGGTTGCAGATAAGCTCATAGAATTTGAGCCTACTGCATGCTTACAGGGCCATGCAGGCAGCACTGGTGAACAAGGGCAAAGAAGGGACTCACGAGGCTGGCAGGATGCCGGAGAGGGAGTTGCTGTACAGGTGCAGGGCTGCCAGGGAATTGAATGTGCTGTTTGTTCCCCACTCCTCTGGAATGCTACCTGCAGCGCCAGCACTTCTACTGAGCCATGCTGACTTCTGATGTGATAATTGACCTTGCCGAGGCAGGGCCTAAAAAGGTGTGTAAACTTGCATATCAGTGGCAGCGTTTCAATGCAAAAACGAGGATGTGACTCTTGGAACAGCAGGGTCTCTCACCTGCCAGCTCATTCCTGTCAAGGTTGATGGCTGTCAAATTCAGAGCGCTCCACTCTGGCGGTAGAATGCCTGCATAGCAAAGACACTGTCGGATTCTACCCACCCTGAAGACACATCTACAATGACAGGTCGCATGCATGCTTCACACTGCCAGTCATTTTGCACTCACATGCCTCAGGAGGATACTAAGGAGAACAGTCGCATTTCTATATCCCCCTGAAATGTCTGGGACCAAGGGTGTTGGGATAATAACGGGTTTCAGGGAATGAACTCATTGTACCAGTGAGGCCATTGCTGGAAGCATTGATGCGCTGCAGGGAGGGCAGGGCACGAGCCCACTGGGCAGGCAGGCTGCCCGCCAGGTGGCAATTGTTCATATTCAGATTACTAAGCGCCTGCATGCTGCTGCCGTCCTCGCCCCAATCCTCTGGCAGAGTCCCTTCAAGGTCAGGGTTGAACGCCACGTTGAGCTTTGCCAGCTGTGGAAAGGTGAGCAAGGTGCCCCAATTGGAAGGCAATGACCCCTGCAGCTCTAAACATTAGTCAAGGGCCTGTGTGTGTACACGAGTCAAGATGTTGATGTCAGTGTTGATTATTATCATCATTGCATGCTTTTCCTGCCTGAAGGTAAAATACGTCCTGCAGACAAGCTGCAGATAAAGGCTGCCACAATCCTAACCCCTGTTGGACTCGCCAGATCCAAGCAAGACCCAATGAACCGTGGGCACAGTACTCAGTATTTATACCGGCCCCTGCCAGGCGGTTTTTTTTGTGGCTTTAACCAGCCAATGTGGCTTTTTACCATTAATGAGCGCAGATTAATGACCTTTGAGAGGCTATCGGATGTCCACTTGGAAGCCAAAGATTGGTTTCAAGAAATGACTCAGAACCGCGCACAAGCCACATTATGCCCATTTTGAGCTGAAATGGCCCCAAACGTATTTGGGCCCAAAGTTTCTTCAAAATCCTGATTCTGCCACTTTTGTGGCGTCAGAGAGTTCAATTACAATACTCTTCAAGAAAGCCACAATGGCTTTCAGCCAAAGTTCCTAGAAAAATCACGGGTTGGTGGTTGCCTAAACTTGAAGAACTGCCTGTCGGTTCACATTCCTGGAGAGTTCGGACTGGTAAGAAGCCAGTCAGTCACTCAACCCGTCACTTTCGAGAGATACACAGGGCAAGAGAGAAATTGGAAAATGGAGGCATTGAGCGAGATGGTCCCGGGCTAGCAGGCGCACATCTTTGAGAAGACATCCATTTAAATTCCTTCCAGGAAACTTCAAAGCGACAAGCAATGAATTGGAGGTCTTGCAAAGACCGAGGGCGTGCCTTGATGTGGTTGTTGGACAGATCCATTTCCTCCAAGACAGGCATGGCAAAGAGATTTGCCGGCAGCATGCCATTGAAGCTCTGATTCCTCAGAGACAAAACCTTCAGATTTGGGATCAAAGATGCCCCATACAAGACGTCCCCAATGTTGCCTGCACGCACCAGTATCTTCATCAGCCCTCTAGCCGAATTCCCTGAAACAGCACGTTATTATTCATAACAGGCTTATCCTGCCAAGAGGCAAGGTGCGCCTGCAGACAAGCTGCAGGTGAAGGGCACCACACGTTCTGAATCTTGTTGGACTCGCCAGATCCATGCAAGACCCGACTGAAAATGGGCACGGTGCTCAGTATATATACCGGCCCCCGCTAGCCACAACACAAGGCAGAAAGACTTTGTAAACTAGACATACAAGACGTGTGTTACAAAGCTGTGTCACCTTCAAGCAGGGATGCATTGTTGGGAAACTTGATGCTGATGACTTGCAGGGCTGTATTGCAGCCCACGCCATCCCAGCTGCAGATGCTGTCAGCATTCACCGGCTGACTGCTCCAGCCCTCACATGGCAGTGTCTGCTGGTACCAGGCAAAGTTTGGGATGGCATTTCGAAGGTACAAAAGCCCCTGTTGGTCTGGGCTGTATCCTGCACACATGCTGGTGCCAGCAACATCAATGCATGCATGCTGATGGCTGCAAGCATCTACAAAAGTCTGCTTGGATTTGAGTTCAATCAGGCACTATCCAAGAGAAGATCCTGCTGGGAGCATGAAGGCTCACCTACGACATTGGTCAGTGGCTGTCCAACGCAAAACGAAAGTCTCCAGCTCAAGAAGGCCGCTAGTGCTGGCACCAGCGGATGCACCAACAGCCCACGTCTCTTTCGAATAAATAAGTGCATGCCTGATCTCAAGGATCGCCTTGCTGGAAGCTTGGCAGCCTTGGCTGTCTACAGTCCGATATGGTTTCCCCTGCGACCAGCAGGCGCGGTTGCAGAATAGATGCAGAAACACGAGAAAATATTCTCCTACGTTGAACGGGAGAACTGGAGGACACCAGCCAGCACGCTACCGTTTGGAGGAAGACCTAAAGGTTCAAGCCCAGGTTCACTCTTCGGCTTACTCGCTGATCCTCATTCACGACTGCCTTTATTCTGGTTGTTCGAGTCCTGCACTCGCAAAGAACCAGAACAGGCATTCTCGGGTTACGTAGTAAGTCAGCTCACTTTCTCTTCCCCTCCTCCGAGGCTGGTGCCGACACTTATTTGAGTCTCGAGACTCGGTGGAGATCGGCGACCCTGTTCCAGATCGACAATAGCAGGTCCGTTGACGTGGTTAACCTTTCGGCGTGCGTCTTTCCTCGACTTCCGACTTAGCTAGCATACACGTGCGGATAGCTGCATTTGGTCCAAGGTACCCCGGTACATCCCACACCTAACCTGCTCTGAATTGACTCCTTTAAAGGAGTTCAACTCTTGTCGAAGCCACATACGACAGTGACTAGAATTTTCCAGGCCATGTACAGTGCTCGAAAAACTTAATGCCATACCGTATTGCATTCAAGTATGTACAGGCAACAGGTCCCGGGACAACATGCGTAGTCATAGTCATAGGCATAGTCATAGGCATAGGCATAGGCATAGTCATAGTCATAGGCATAGTCATAGTCATAGTCATAGTCATAGTCATAGTCATAGTCATAGTCATAGTC